>ERZ772967.216-NODE-216-length-50190-cov-27.103680_pt1 | contig 50190 bp, 34 predicted proteins | sample MGYA00511677_ERZ772967 | MGnify/ENA primary metagenome ERZ772967 (study PRJEB29015, sample SAMEA2737931) | human oral metagenome | biome: human oral; feature: human-associated habitat; material: dental | place: China | collected 2146 ...
CGCCCCCACCCGCCCAAAACACACCGCCCAGCCACCCCGCAGGAAACCCACCAGCCACGACACACCCCACCCACAGCCACACGCCCATCAACCTGAAAAGAAACACAACCCTCTCGCCACCCTCGACACCATCACGGAGCTTGAAGACCCTCCCCAACACACCCACCGCCCCACCCCACGTTTTTGCGGATAAAGGCGTCCACCTCAGGCGGCGGCACCCGATTCCAATTACCAAAACCGTCCTCAGGAAACTCCTTCGATTCTCGGAAAGCAAGCTCATAGACTTCTTTCATCGCCTGGGCGACGACGGAATCGTCTGCGCCCGCGAAAAGCTCCTGCCGCACGCCGCCGTCAACCGCGATGCGTTGAAGGGCAGGGGCGGCCCGGCAACCTTTCAACGCCGACGAAGCCGGATACGCCGCCTTAGGATCACCGGTCTCAGCGGCGACGACAAGACAGTGCAGGATGTCGAACTGAGCCAGGGAATTCAGAAGAACATCGTCATCCTTTAGATCGGCAAGATTGTCGGGCAGGCGACTTTCAGGCACATCAGGCCGCATTGGCGCATGCTCAACCATCAGACGACGTGCCGCCGGGAGCATAAGCCCCTTCTTTTCTGATGAGAGGAGCCCAGCGCGGATAGCTCGCATCTGGCCGTCTCGAATCCAGGCCAAAGGCTTCGCAGGCCTGAGATTGTTCCTCGGGAACTTAATCACCAAGCAAGGGAGAATGCCCCATGCTTTGAGGCGAACTGCCGCACTTCCGATGACGTAGAGGCGGTTGACAATCTCAAGAAGAATCTTCGCATTGCATTCTCCCGCACACTCTCCCGCTTGTTCGTAAACATCAAAGAGTGCGTCAATCGACCTGCACGCCACCTCGCGCTTCTCACGACACAGGGCGAGGACCGCCGCCATCGTCAACTTGTCAAGAATCGCATCCGCATCCTTTTCCGCTCCGTTGCTCACAGTCGTCACGAATCGCGGAACGTCTTGGTCACGTCCCCTCTCGAGACAACTGTTGACGGCATCTTCGAAAGCAGAGTCGGAAAGGCCGATTGACAAAGGCACGAGTGCCTCCTCCTTGTTTTCCCTGCTTGAGCGAAGAACGGCGGTGAGCTCGAACAGGAAAGAGTCGAGATGCTCTGTCGCCCGTCGGCGAATCATCTTGTCGTGCTGTTCAAGAAGAGTGGGCCAGTGCGCATGTCGCAAATGAACGTTCTGGGCACCCTCACGGACGAGCAGCTCACCGACGTCGAACACCCTTTTTTGCCGTTTGTCTCCCTTCGGCGTGTACTCTCCTTGCTTGCTGAATGGGACAGGAAACCCGTCGCCATGTGCAGCAATGTACAAAAGCACAACCGCTCCCTGGTCAAGTACGTGAATCTGAGACATAATGCGGATCTGCCCTTCAACATAGGGGCGCACAATATTCTGCAAATATGCCCCGTCCCAGTCATCCTGACTGTCGTCACCCATCCCAACAGGCGTCCCGTCATCTTTCACGCCGATGAGCATGTAGCCTCCCTTGGGAAGATTCGACAACGCGACGACGTCCTTGACGAAATTGAGACGATCGGGCTTCTGCCTGTCTTTCAAATCAAGCGTCGACTTGAATTCAAGTTCGGTCTGCTCGCCCTGCCTCATCAGCTCAACAAGCTTTTCCCTGTCCGTCCTTCCATCGACGACAATCACGGCTTTTCTCCTTAATTTATGCGAATTTATGCGCCACACGGCGCCCATTCAACAAACGTAAACATTCTGCCGCCAAACAAACGAAACTGTTTTCCACCCAGGAGTTGACGCCTTGTGGAAGTTCAACACGGTTTGGATGCAGACGGTTTCCGCGCACACGCAAGAAACTCTCAAATCGCGGAGCTCGCCCTCGGGCAGGAAGCGGATGCTCTCAATTACTCGGAGACACAATCCCAGACTGAGGCACAATCCCGGACTATTGCGCAGACCTCCTCTGAGGACGGAATGGCGCCCGAGGAACTCGAGAGCCTTGCGCTTTTCCTTAAACAAGCACAAACTCGTTTCGTCATCATCCCTGAAAATTTCATGTCAAACACGCAATCGTTTCATTGCCGTCGTCAAATGACTGTCGCATCGCCTTTCGTCGCATCGCCTTTCGTCGCATCGCCTTTCGTCGCATCGCCTTCCTCACCACTCAAACGTCACTGCGGATTTACCGTACCATGCCCGACACAGCTCGCCAGCGCCTCGGCAAGACGCTTCCGCGCCGCCGAATCGACCGCCGAATCCTTCATCTTGCCCGCTACGGAGGCTTCGACCGCCCTCGCGCACGCCGGGATGCGAGACAGGCTCTCCAGCGCTTCGGCCGCCTCCACATCGCTGACGCCGTCGGCCACCATATCGACGAGAACGGGAACGGCAGCCGCCTCGCCCAGCCGCCCCAACGCCAGAGCCGCATGCTTGCGCGCAGTCACATCCGAATCGCCAAGAGCGCCGACAAGGACGACGTCGGCGCCGGGCGCCTCCGGCATGGCGGCGATCGCCAGTATGGCGCGACGCCGAATGTCGACGTCGTCGGATTGGGCGCCCGTGCACAGCCCGGCGACGACGTCGCCGTCCGAGCGAGCGAGCGCCCATTGCAAGGCTCCGGCGACGTTTGGATCGGATTCGGACAGGACCGCTCTAACCAGCAGATCCACAGGGGGCGCCACGTCCGCCGGCCAGGAGAGAACGGCCTGCTGCCTGCGGGAGGCGCTGGCCGAGCCCAGACCCCGAACGAGTTTGACGATGCGCAGGGCTTCCTGCCAATCGGCGGGCCTGGACGCCGCAATCGCCCGGAGCCGGTCGAGCAGTTCGCGCTCCCGGTCCAGGCGTTCCTCCGTCTGACGAATGAGGTCGTCGACCAGGGCGGCCGGCGCGCGACCGGGGTCCTCCAGAACGCGTCCAATCTGCTTGAGCGTGAGCCCCAGCGAGCGGAGGGCCTTCACCTGAAGAATCGTCCGCACGTCGTCGTCCGAATAGTCCCGATAGCCGCCGATGGTGCGGCCCGTCGGCCGCACCAGGCCCACGGCGTCGTAGTGTCGAAGCATCCGAACGCTGACGCCGGTATAGCGGGCTGCGTCGCCGATCAGCAATCCGCGCCCTCCTGAGGCCGTTTCGCCTCAGCGGCGGCGCCTTCCGCACTCTCGCCTTCCGCATTCTCCGCCGCCCCCTGCGGCCTGTTCGCCTCGGCCTCTGCCGCCGGCGCGGCGTCGGGCCACACGCCGCCGGCGCCCAAGGCAACTGTGCGTTTGGCCTCTTCAATCGCCGCATCGAAGCCGAGCTCTGGGTCCAGGCGAAGCGACTCCGTGGCGCGGGCGTGGGCCGCCTTCGCGGGATTCGGGCTTTCAGCGGCCTTGTCCAGAGCGGGCTCAACGGCGTCGCCGAGGCCGATCAGCGCCCGGCTCAGACTCAGCTGGACGTCGCGGTCCCCGCGGCCAAGCTGGCCCGCCAGTTCCTCGCCCAAAGCCTTCTTCTCGCCCTCGGGCACGAGGGCGACGGCGCAGCGCCACGCCGTCCGGGCAAGTTCGTCGTCGGAATCGCGCAACATGTCGCGGGTGATCCAACCCCAGGCGCTCTTGTCCCCGATCTTCGAAAGGGTATGCAACGCCTGGCTGCGAGCCTGTCGGCATTCGGAGCCCAGTTCTCTGCGGAGCCGGGGTAAAACGGCCTCCGGCGGCAGGCGGGTCAGCGCCCAAGAGAGCATGTCTCGCACGAAGAAATCCGGCTCGACCGCGCAACGCTCGACGAGCGTCTCCAACCGCCCGGGGTCGGCGCGCGAGCCCGCCGCCAAGGCTGCTTTCAGCCGAGTCGAAGAGTTCGACGCGCTCAAAGCCTCCGCAAGACGGGCTTCTTGCTGGGACGCCTCTCGAGACGGAGGAAGATGCGACGGCGTCGACGACGAAGGAGATCCCGCAGACAGCGAGAACTGCGACGACGCCGAGGATCCCGAAGGCGGTGAAGACTGCGACGCCTCCAGAGACGACTCGGACTGCTGAGACGGCTGGGACGATGGGGATGCATCGGTCGTATTCATAGAAATACCTCCTCATCCCAAGGAAAGACCCTGTCACAGTGTCAGAGTCAAGCTCGGCAAGGCGTCAACCGAGCGCCAAGCCGCGCGTCAAGCCTCCTTCACGGCGGCCTCCATGCGGGAGAATTCGGCGTCGACCTCTGGATCTTCGGTGTACGTCAAGTTGCTCACGATGACCGCCACGAGAAGATTGAGAAGGAAACCGGGGACGATTTCGTACATCTTCGCTTTGAGGAAATCCACATTGGCCCATACGAAAACGGTGACGGCGCCCGTGACCAGCCCGGCGAGCGCGCCCGCGGGCGTCAGCTTCCTCCAGTAGAGGCAGAGGATGACGATCGGGCCGAAGGCCGCGCCGAAGCCGGCCCAAGCGAACTCGACGAGTTGGAGGATGGCCGAGTTTCGGTCGAGAGCCATGAGGGCGGCCACGATCGCGACGCCGAGGACACTGAGCCTGCTGAGAATCAGGAGATTCCTGGCGGAGACCTTGCGGCCCATCAACGAGTAGAGGTCCTCCACCAAGGCGGAGGCGCAGACGATCATCTGGCTGGACATCGTCGACATGATCGCCGCAAGCACCGCCGCGAGGACGAGCCCCGCGACGAAGGGGTGGAAAAAGATCCGGCTCATGACGAGGAACACCTCCTCGGATTCCCCTTTCCCGAGCTTTATCTCAGGATCGCCCGCAAAGTAGCCGATTCCGATGAGCGCAGTGAAGATCGCCCCCGAGGCGCTCAGGACCATCCAGAAGAGGCTGATCCTGCGAGCGGTCTTCGCCTCTCCGGGGCTGCGCAACGCCATGAACCGGACGATGATGTGGGGCTGCCCGAAGTAGCCCAAGCCCCAGGCCGACGTCGAAATCGTCGCAACGATCCACAAAAGGGCGTTGTCGGAAAAGTTCGAAAAGAGGTTGAAGGCCTCGGGCTTGACCTCGGTGATCCGACTCGTGGCCTCGGACCATCCGCCGAGTTCGAAGATCGTGACGATCGGAACCGCTATAAGCGCGGCGAGCATGAGGAGGCCCTGGGCGACGTCGGTCAGCGTTGCGCCGAGAAAACCGCCGAAAAGGGTGTATACGAGGGTGACGACGGCGACGACGGCCATTCCGGCGAAATAGTTCCAGCCGAAGGAGCTGACGAAGAACTTGCCCGCCGCGACCATTCCCGACGAGACGTAGAAGGTGAAGAAGACGAGAATGACCAGAGCCGCCACGATGCGCAGCTGCCGTGAGTTCCGCTTGAGCCGCTTGGCGAAGAAGCTCGGAATCGTGATCGCATTGTCCGCGACCTCCGAATACGCCCGCAGGCGCGGCGCGATGAAGCGCCAGTTGAACCACGCCCCGACCGTGAGGCCGATCGCTATCCACGCTTCGATGAGCCCCGAGGCGTAGATCGCCCCGGGCAGCCCCATGAGCAGCCAGCCGGACATGTCCGCGGCGTTGGCGGACAGGGCGGCGATGCCGGGCGACAGCTGACGCTCGGCGAGCATGTAGCCGTCCACATTCGCGGTGCGGCGGTACGCGTAGTAGCCGATGCCGAGCATGACGGCGAAGTAGAGCAAGATCGCGAGCAACTGATAGGTGTCGGCGGACATCGCAGCCCCTTCCCTTCCCTTATGTGGCCGAATGGGGACTAGACTACTGGAATTCTTTGGCTTTGTCCCATATTCGTCATAATTTGGTAAAGAATTATCCTCGAAAGACTCTCAAAGACTTTCAACCAGGATATAAACCCCGGACCCAAAAGCCAAACGGGCAGAAGCGAGTGAGGGCCTCCCGACTGAAGGCGCAGGGACGCGGACAGGCACCGGAGTGCAGGGAAATGAGCGCGATCCGCTCGAACTCCGAAGCGCAAAAGTGGGAGCCCGCAACGGCGAGCTCCCACTGGTCTTCGTCGGCCTTCGCTCGGGGCCTCAATCCCCTCGGGCTTCCCGCAGCCTTCGCACTCCGACGCGAGACGACCCAGCGAAACTGCATTCGGAATGTCCCCGGCCAGGCCGGCCGTCTCCCGCAATGCCGGCCATTCAGGCGGATCGCGCTACTGGCAGCGCTCCATGACGATTTCGCGCACCCTCGCGGCATTGGCCTTCCCGCCGGTCGCCTTCATCACCGCGCCGACTATGGCCCCGGCCGCCTGGACCTTTCCGCCGCGGACCTTCTCCGCCACGTCGGGGTTCGCGGCGAGCGCCTCATCGACAGCGGCGACGAGGGCGCCGTCGTCGCTCACAACCTCCAGCCCGCGAGCCGAAACCACTTCGGACGGCGTCCCTTCGCCCGCGAGGACCCCTTCGAGCACCTGACGGGCGAGCTTGTCGGTCAGCTTGCCGTCGCGAACCAGGCCGTCGAGCTCGGCTATGTCCGAGGGAGTGACCGGCGCCTCCCGCAACTCGACGTCGGCCTCCTTGGCGTGCCGGGCGATGTCGCCCATCCACCACTTGCGCGCGCCGGAAGGACTCGCGCCCGCGGCCACGGTGGCCTCAACGAGGTCGACGGCGTCGGCGTTGACGAGGTCGCGCAGCTCCTCGTCGGAAAGCTCCCACTCGACCTTCACACGGCGGCGCTTGGCGGCGGGAAGCTCCGGCATGCCCGCCCGGAGCTCCTCGACCCATGCGGGATCGGGCACCACGGGAACGAGGTCGGGCTCGGGGAAGTACCGGTAGTCCTCGGCGTCGGACTTCACGCGGCCCGCCGACGTCGTCCCGTCGCCCTCGTGGTAGTGGCGGGTCTCCTGGACCACGGCCCCGCCGGCGGCGAGGATGGCGGCCTGCCGGCAAATCTCGTATCGGACGGCGTTCTCGATGCCTCTGAAGGAGTTGACGTTCTTCGTCTCCGTGCGGGTGCCGAAGGGCGCATCGGGCCCCTCGCGCAGCGACACGTTGACGTCGGCGCGGACGTTGCCCCGCTCCATTCTGGCCTCGGAGACTCCCAGGGCGCGGAAGACGTCGCGCAGAGAGCGAACGTAGGAGGCGGCGATCTGCGGCGCCTTCGCTCCCACGCCGGTGGCCGGGTGCGAGACGATCTCGACGAGGGGCACGCCCGCGCGGTTGTAATCCACGAGAGAGTAGTCCGCCCCCTGGATCCTTCCTTCGGCGCCTCCCACGTGGGTGTTCTTTCCGGCGTCCTCCTCCATATGCGCACGCTCAATCGGGAAACGATAGGCCGTGCCGTCGGGGAGGTCGACGTCGAGGCAGCCCTCGTAGGCGATAGGCTCGTCCGACTGGGAGGTCTGGAAGGCCTTCGTCAGATCGGGATAGAAGTAGTTCTTGCGCGCGAATCGGCACGAGGATGCGATCGAACAGTTGAGCGCCAGGCCGATCTTGATCGCGTACTCCACGGCCTTCGCGTTGACGACGGGAAGCGAGCCGGGGAGCCCCAGCGAAACCGGCGTCACATGGGTGTTGGCGTCCCCGCCGAAGGCGTTGGGGGCGCCGTCGAACATCTTCGTTTCGGTGCCGAGTTCGACGTGGACCTCAAGCCCGATGACGGGGTCGAAGCGGGCGACCGCCTCGTCGAAATCCATGAGTTCTTCCATCACTTCTCCTCCCAATCGGCCGCCGGGCAGCTTTGGGCCAGCGGTTTTCCAAGCCCCGCCTCGACGGCGCCTGCGACCCGGTACATCTGTGCGTCAGCGTGGGCGGGCGCCAAAATCTGAAGCCCGACGGGAAGGCCGCCGGCAAGCCCGCTGGGTATGGAAATTCCTGGTATTCCAGCCAAATTCGCGGGAATCGTCGTAATGTCGAGGACGTACATCGCCAGCGGGTCCTCCAGTTTGGAGCCCAATTCCCATGCGGTCACGGGCGACGTCGGCGAAACGAGCACGTCCGCCTCGCCGAAGGCGGCGTCGAAATCGCGCTGTACGAGCGTGCGCACCTTTTGGGCGCTGCCGTAATAGGCGTCGTAGTAGCCCGAGGACAAAACGTGCGTCCCCAAGATGATCCTGCGTTTGACCTCCGGGCCAAAGCCCGCGCCCCGCGTGGCGGCCATGACCGTTTCCGCGGTGACCGGCCCCTCCTCCGGCTCGACGCGGATTCCGTAGCGCATGCCGTCGAATCGCGCCAGATTCGAAGAAACCTCCGCGGGCATGATGAGGTAGTAGGCCCCCAGCGCGTACTCGAGCGAGGGGCAAGAAACCTCGACGACCTGGGCCCCCAGACCCTCGATCGTCTTGAGCGCTTCCTGGAAAGACGCGACGACGCCTTCCTGGCAGCCCTCGCCGCCCAGCTGCTTGACCACGCCCACGCGCAAGCCCTCCAGCGGCTTCGCCGAGGAGGCCGCCGTGGCGACGATTTCCTCGAAAGGCGGGACGGGCTCATTGAGCGACGTCGAATCGCGCGGATCGTGCCCCCCGACGATCTCCTGGAGGGCGGCGGCGTCCGCGACATTTCTGGCGAAGGGCCCGATCTGGTCGAGCGAGGAGGCCATGGCGACGAGGCCGTAGCGCGAGACGCCCCCGTAGGTCGGCTTCGCTCCGACGGTCCCCGTGACCGCGGCGGGCTGGCGAATGGAGCCGCCGGTGTCCGAGCCGAGCGCCCACGGGACCATGAAGGCCGAAACCGCTGCGGCGGACCCTCCCGAGGATCCTCCCGGAATGCGGCCGAGGTCCCAGGGGTTGTGCGTTGCGCCGTAGGCGGAGCGCTCCGTCGAGGACCCCATCGCGAATTCGTCCATATTGGTTTTGCCGACGATCGGCAGGCCGACCTCGCAGAGCCTTTCGACCACCGTCGCGTCGTAGGGAGGCAGCCAGCCTTCCAGTATCTTCGACGCGCAGGTCGTGGGCTTGCCGCGGGTGACCATGTTGTCCTTGACCGCGATCGGCACTCCGGCGAAACGGTGGAGGCTCTCGCCCGCGGCGCGCCTGGCGTCGACGTCGCGGGCGGCGGCCAGCGCCCCTTCGCCGTCGACCGAAAGGAAGGCGCCCACCCGCGCATCGACGGCGCGGATCAGGTCGAGGCAGGCCTGCGTCAGCTCGACGGAGGTCACCTCGCCCGCCCGGAGCTTGCGGGCCATCTCCGCGGCGGAGAGCTTGAGGAGATCCTTCATCATTCCTCCCCCAAGATCTGCGGGACGAGGAACTTTCCGTCCTCGGACGCGGGGGCGGCGGCCAGAACCTCGTCGCGGTCGAGAGTCGGGACGACGACGTCGGCGCGCATGACGTTGGTGAGCGCGATGGGATGGCTCGTCGCCGGAACGTCGGGGGTGGCGACCTCGGAGACCTTGGCTACGGCGGAGGCGATCACGTCGAGCTCCCCGGCCATTCGCTCGATTTCCCCTTCGGTGAGGCGAATGCGAGCGAGGCCGGCTAGACGTGCAACCTCGTCAACTGAGAAAGACGACATGCGTTCAATATTACGCGGTTGCAAGCGAACTCGGCGGGGCGCGTCCGGGGTAGCTTTTCACGGAGCGGCCGATGCAAAAACGACGCCTCTCTCTATACAGTTGGACCATGCGAAAATTCCGGGGCCCCAAGCAGCGCCATGTCCTTTCCGCCGCCAAATGGTGGGTTTTGGGAACCGCTGCCGCGCAGGCTGCCGCGATCGCCGCCGTCAGCGTCATCGACGCCATGCGGAAGAAGCGGGCGCCCCAATCGGGCCGTTTCCCCCATCTTCCGCCGCAAAACGCGCAGGTCGGGCCGAATTCGATGACGATCTTCACCTACGGCCGCGAACTTTACGACGCCATGCTCGCCGACATCCGCGCCGCCAAGGACCGCATTTTCTTCGAGTGGTTCATCATCAAAGCCGACGAGACGGGCGCGGAATTCCGAAACGCCCTCATTGAAGCGGCGCAGCGCGGAGTCGAGACATACGTGATCATCGACACATGGGGCAACGCCAATCAGGATCCGCGTTTTCGCCGCCTGCCGAAGACGGAGCATCTGCACACGCTCCTCTTCCCCTTCGTCCGCCCCGGCCTGTTCAACGGGCGCGCGCGCGACAAAGGGCGCGACCACCGCAAAATCCTCACCGTCGACAAGCGCATCGGGTACGTGGGCGGGTACAACATCGGCACCCTCTACGCCCACGAGTGGCGCGACACCCATGTGCGAATCGAGGGGCCGGCAGCCTGGGAGCTTGACGACGCCTTCATCGACATGTGGAACGACTACCGCAAGAAGCGCCATCCTGCCATCGCCGACGACGGCGTGACCGACTGGGACGCAACCGTCCGCGCGGTCATGAACACCCCGGCCCTCAACGTCTTCCCCATCAGCGCCCTGTACATGGACGCCATCAACCGGTCGGCCGTCCGGGTGTGGATAACGATGGGCTACTTCATACCCGAGGAGCCGATGCTCATCGCCCTGACGAACGCCGCGCGCCGGGGCGTCGACGTCAGAGTGCTCATCCCCGAGTACTCGAACCACATCGTCGGCGATTGGGCGGGGCGCCCCCACTACGAGCGCCTTCTGCGCTCGGGGGTGCGAATCTTCCTCTACGAAGAGGCCATGGTCCACGCCAAGACGATGACCGCCGACGGACGGTGGTCCACCGTCGGCACGGCAAACATCGACCGGCTCTCGCTTCGCGGCAACTTCGAGATCAACGTCGAAGTCTTCGACGCCGGATTCGCCGCGGCCATGGAGCGCATATTCGAGGTCGATCTCGCCAACTCGCACGAGCTGACCCTCGAGCAGTGGCAGGCGCGCGGCAGGCGCGACAGGGTTCTCGAGACGGTCCTGCGCCCTCTGGCGCCGCTGTTATAGGAGCGCGTCCCATGCTGCCTTAGGGGCGAGCGCCGGTTTCGGGGTGAGCTCTGCTTTGGGGGTGAGCTCTGCTTTGGGGCGAGCGCCGGTTTCGGGGTGAGCTCTGCTTTGGGGGCGAGCGCCGGTTTGGGGGCGAGCGCCGGTTTCGGGGCATGCGCCGAAGCCGGGCGATTCGGCCCTTATCGCCCGGGACGGCTTCAGACGGCTGGGCCCGGCGCCGTCGTCCGTCGCGATTCGCCCCTCACGTCTGCGATTGCCTCGTCGGAATCTCGCCGGTGCGAAGGAGCTCCTCGAACTGCTCCTCGTTGAGCGTCGGCACGCCCAGCGCCTCCGCTTTCGCGGCCTTGGATCCGGGATTCGCCCCGACGACGACGGCCGCAGTCTTCTTCGAGACGCTTCCGGCGGCCTTGCCGCCCCGGGCTTCGACGGCCTCCTTGACCGAATCGCGGGTGTAGCCCGCGAGCGTCCCGGTGGCGACCACGGTCATCCCCTTCAGGGTCTGCGGAAGCCCCTGCCTTTCGGCGGCCTCGTCGGCAAACGCCACACCGGCGGCCTCCCAGGCCTCGACTACCTCGATGTGCCAGGGGACGTCGAACCAGTCGAGGAAAGACTGGGCGATGACCTGGCCGACGCCGTCGATTTGCGCCATCTCTTCGACGGAGGCCTCCCTGGCCGCGCTCAGCGAGCCGAAGGCCGAGGCGACGGCCTTCGCGGCGGTCGGGCCGACGTGCCGAATCGACAGCGCGACGATCTTTCGCCACAGCTCTTTCGTTCGGGCGGCCTGCAGTTCCGCGACGACGAGCTCGATCATCTTCCCCGGCTTCGAAGGCGATGCGAGCTCTGCGGGCCCGCCCTTGGGGCGGCGCCATTTCGGCTTCGTCCAGGCCGCCCGGACCCGGCGGAAGTCGCCCGTCGGCTCGCCTTTGACCCGGACCTCCTGCCATATCCACACGTCCTTGACGCTCTCGGGGGCAAGCTCGAAAAGCCCCGCCTCCGAGGAGAGCGCCGGCGTCTGGGGAGCCGGAATTCCGAAACTTCGCTGGACGTCCGGGGCGACGATGTGTTCAGAGTCGATTATCGCGCCGTCGTGGTCGACGACGCCGAGTTCGCGCAGCTTCTCCGGCGGCGCGAAAACCGTGCGGGTGCGGCCGTCTTCGTCCTCGATGTGCAGCTTGCGCCCCTCCGCGAAAGCCATGAGCGCGTCGGGACGGCGACGCTCGGGATCGGTCAGCCACAGCGAGGTCTCCTCGCCGAGCGCTTCGACGTCCAGGGCCGCGCGGCTGCCGATGTAGGCGACGCGCTCGGCCAGTTGGGCCGGGCACGAGCGGGAGTTGGGGCAGCGGATGTCGACGTCCCCCTCCTTGGCCGGGGCCAGCTCGGTCCCGCACGACGGGCATGCGGACGGCATCGTCCACTCGCGCTCGCTCCCGTCGCGCAGCGCGCTCACCGGGCCGAGGACCTCGGGAATGATGTCGCCGGCCTTTCGCACGACGACGACGTCGCCTATGAGCACGCCCTTGCGCGCGACCTCTGAAGGATTGTGAAGCGTCGCCTGCGCGACGGTCGAACCGGCCACCGTCACGGGCTTCATGACGGCAAAGGGGGTGACGCGCCCCGTGCGTCCCACCTGCACTTTGATGTCGAGCAGCCGCGTCTCGACCTCCTCCGGCGGATACTTGTAGGCCACGGCCCACCTGGGCACGCGCGACGTGGCCCCCAGGTCCTCCTGTTCGGCGCGCGAGTTTATTTTGAAGACGGCGCCGTCGATGCCGTGAATGAGATCCGACCGCGAGTCGGCGTATTTGCGGACGAATCCTTCGACGTCGTCCCAACTTGACACGAGCCGCGCATACGGGGAAACGGGCACGCCCCATTCCCGAAATAGCTCGTAGAGGCCCTTTTGGCTCGCCAGCTTCTCGGCTGCGGCGGGGGACGCCCCGTCAATGCGCCCGGCGCCGTGGGCGATGAAGGCCAGCGGACGCTCGGCCGCGGCCTTCGGGTCTTTCTGCCGAAGCGATCCGGCCGCCGCATTGCGGGGATTGGCGAACTCCTTGAGCCCGGCTGCCCTCTGCCGCGCGTTGAAGCTGTCGAATTCGGCGAGCGGAATGAAGACTTCGCCCCGAATTTCGACGACGTCGGGGAAATCCCCGCTCAACGACCGCGGCACGGACGAAATGGTGCGAACGTTCGCGGTGACGTCCTCTCCCGTCACTCCGTCGCCGCGCGTCGCTCCGACGGCGAGCTCGCCCCCGACGTAGCGAAGGTTGACGGCGAGACCGTCGATTTTAACCTCGGCGGTGCATTCCGCGGCCCCGGCGGTCCCCTCGTACCACTCTTTGAGGTCGTCGAGGGTGAAGACGTCCTGCAACGAGTAGAGCCGTTCGAGGTGCGCGACGCTCTCGAAGCCCGCGGCTGCGGGGGCGCCGACGGATTGGGCGGGCGAGGAATCGACCGCCAGCTCGGGATGCTCCGCCTCGAGGCTCCGCAATTCGCGGACGAGGCGGTCGTAGTGCTCGTCGGTGACGATCGGCTCGTCGCCCGAATGGTAGGCCGTTTGGGCCGAAGCCACGAGGGGGGCTATCTCGTTCCAACGCTCGCGGGCGTCGCCGAAGTTCTCAGTCACCTCACCATTGTGGCCCATCCGGACGGCCCGAGGCCGCTCATCCCCGCGAAGGGCTGAGCATCCCCCCAAAGGATCGGTTGCATACACAAGAAAACATGGCGCATGCCACTAATTCCATGCGACCCCGGCTAATTTTCGTGCTTTCGCATGGAAATTTCAGACATACCATGCCAGCGACGCGCAAACCTCCTCCGTCCGTAGACCTATTTTCTTCTGCCTGACCGTATCCTTGTATCTATGGCACAAGTGTGGCGTGGCTATGTGACGTTCAAGGGGGTTAGCCCCATCGACGTCGTATCCGCGTTACTCATCGGACTCCTTTTCTGGTTCCAGCCGACCCCCTTTCTCGTCCCCTTCACCCAGCTTCCGATAGAGCGCCAAGGGCTCGGCTGGTTTGCCAACCTTCTCATCGGGCTGGCCTACGCCGTCCCCATGGCCTTCCGGCGCACGCACCCCGTGCCGAGCGCGCTGACGATTCTGTGCGGCGCCGGAGTGCATCTCCTCCTCGAGCCCGCGAACATCACCCTCGCCGACTTCGCCGTGGTGGCCGCGGTCTACGCCGTGACCGTCTACGGCCCCGTGTGGGCCCACCGCCTCGTTTTGAGCCTCGCTTTGCTCGGATCGTTCTTCATCGCGATCCCGACGCTCACGATGGGCGGGGCGATACGCAACGACTGGGCGACGTGGGGCCCTTTCCTGGGAATCGTCACGTACATCATGGCCGTGGTCCTCGCCGTCTACGGCCTGGCCCTCGCCCGGCGCTCGCAGCTGGCGAAAATGCTCTCGCTCATGCGCATCGCCAGCGACGCGCAGGCCGCTGCGAAAACCGAGAGGGAGCTCGCCGTGCTCGAGGAGCGCTCGCGCATCGCCCGGGAAATGCACGACATCGTCGCGCACACGCTTTCGGTGGTCATCGCGCAGGCCGACGGCGGACGCTACGCCGCGACAAAAGACCCCGAGGCATCCACCCGCGCCCTCGCGACCATTTCCGACATGGCCAGGGACGCGCTCAAGGACATCCGCTCGATCATCGGCGTCCTCCGGGAGTCCGAAGGCGACGAGCAGCCGACCCTTCCCCAGCCCATCGAACGCGACCTGGAGACGCTCGTGCGGAACGTGCGCGATTCGGGGGTCAAGGTCTCCTTCGTCCGCACGGGGCAGTCGCGCACGCTTCCCGTCGGCGTCGGAAACGCGGTTTACCGCATCTGCCAGGAAGCCATCACGAACTCCCTCAAACACGCGGGCCCGACGCCCCACATCACCGTGCTGCTTCAGACCACCGATGCGGCCCTGCTCTTGCAAGTCGACGACGACGGCCGCGGCGCCGCGGCCCCGAGCGACGGAAAGGGCCACGGCCTCATCGGCATGTCGGAGCGAGCGTCGGCATTCGGCGGGAGCGTCACATCCGGCCCGCGTCCCGGAGGCGGCTTCCGCGTCCTCGCATCCATTCCGATTCCTCACCTCGACAACAGCAATAGGAGCGAACATGACTGAGGTATCTAAAATCCGCGTGGGTCTCGTCGACGATCAAGCCCTCGTGCGGACGGGCTTCGCCATGGTGATCGACTCCCAGGACGACATGAAGGTGGTCCTGGAGGCGAGCAACGGCAAAATCGCCCTCGAACGCCTGACCGTCGTGCCCGCGGACGTCATCCTCATGGACATCAGGATGCCCGTCATGGACGGGCTCGAAGCGACGGCGACCATCACCTCCAAACAGCTTCCCACCGGCGTCTCCCCAAAGATCCTCATCCTCACGACATTCGAAGAGGAGGAGTACATCATGGGCGCCGTCCAGGCCGGCGCCTCGGGATTCCTGGTCAAGGACGCGCCGCCGGACCAAATGCTCGAGGCGATCAGGACGATCTACCGCGGCGACGCCGTGATCGGCCCCTCGTCGACGAAGAAACTCGTCGAGAAGCTGGCCAAGGAGGCCACCGCGATGCGGGCGACCGACCCGCACATCCTCGACGGGCTGACCGAGCGCGAGATCGAGGTCCTCAAGCTCGTCGCGCAGGGGCTGACCAACGGCGAGATTGCAAAGACCCTGACGGTTGCGGAAGCCACGATCAAAACCCACATCGGCCATATTTTCTACAAGCTAGGTGCGCGCGACCGCGTTCAGGCCGTCGTCCTCGCTTATGAAGCCGGCCTCGTTCGTCCGGGCGATCTGACGTGACCGACATCCTCTCGGCGTCGTCGCTGACGAAGGTCTACGGCGAGGGGCCGCTCGCCGTTCGCGCCTTGAACGACGTGGGCCTCGCCTTCCCCAGGGGACGGTTCGCCGCAATCCTGGGGCCTTCCGGCGCGGGAAAGTCTGCCTTCCTCCACATCGTGGGAGGCTTGGACGCCCCGACGTCGGGAAGCGTGACGGTCGCGGACCTCGAACTCCCCTTCGCCGACGAGGAAGCGCTGGCCCGGATCCGTTCCGAACACATCGGCTTCGTCTTCCCCGGGGAGAATCTTCTGCCCCATCAAACGGCGCGCCAGAACATCGAGCTTCCGATGCGGATGAGGGGCGAGAAAGCCGACGAAGGCTGGTATTCGTCGGTGGTCAGGACCATGGGCATCGCGGGCGTCATGGACGAGCTTCCGTCCCGCCTTCCGCGGGCGATGCAGCAGCGCGTGGCCGTTGCCCGGGCGATCCTGGGGCGCCCCGCGATCATCTTGGCCGACGATCCCGCGCATTCGCTCGACTCGAGGGCCTCGCTGGAGATCGTCGAATTGCTGCGCCTGTGCGTGCGGGAATTCGGGCAGACCGTGCTCATGGCCACCCAGGATCTGGCGGAAGCGGCTTTGGCCGAACGGGTGATCCTGTTCTCCGACGGCGGGGTCGCCGGCGAGATATCCGAGCCCACTCCAGTTTCCATCCTCACCGCCCTGGAGGCGCTGAGCCTACGCTCGGGGCCGGGATGATAGACCAAGTCGCCGGCTCGATTCTGGCCAACCGGCTGAGATACCTTCTGGCGGCGCTCGCCGTTGCAGTCGCGAGCGCCCTGACAGTCGTGTGCCTGGCCGTGGCAAATTACGTGAGGACGGCATTTCCGGCCGCGCCCGCGGGCGACTTCGGGCAGGCGCAGGCCGCCGTCACGGTGGCCGAGGCCGCTCAGGGCCGGGATGTCGCGAAATCCGTCGAACGCCTGAAATCCGTCGGGGAAGTCTACTCCCAGCAGATTCACCGTGCGGCGATCACGCGCACCACCGCCTCGAAGGGCCTGCTGGTGACCGAGACTCCGAATGCGCGTTTCGGCTTCTACCGGCTGCTCGAGGGGAAGGCGCCGAGGCTGACGAACGAGATCGCCATAAGCCAAACGACGGCGCAGCAGATGCGCCTCAAGGCGGGCGACACCATGACGGTGACCGTCTACTACAAGACCCCCGATTCCTCGGATTCCCAGTCTTTTTCCATAGGCATGCGGGTGACGGGCGTCTACAAGGAACTCCACCGCGTCGCCCGAGGCGGGCATTCGTTCGCGGGCTACGTCACCCCCGAGGCCGCGAAAGAGTGGCGGAACCGGGAGGGCCGCCCGCCCACCGACGCCGAAACGACCGTTTACGCCATCAGCGCCGCCGGCCATTCGGACGCCGAAATGCTCGCCGACCTTTCTGCGATTCCCGGAGCCTCGGTCGAATCCCGGCTCGGCGAAGACGAGCGGGGCCTGAGCGAGGGCCTTTCGCGCGCGAGCTTCGGCGCGGCCGCCATGGCCGTGGCGTTTGCCCTGTTCGCGTTGGGCTTGGCCGGCGTCGTCGCTTGGAACGCCTTCCGGGCGGCGAGCGCCGCCCGGCGCCGCCAGCTCGCGCTCCTGGCGACCCTTGGAGCGTCTTCGCGCCGCATACGCAGGATGATCGCCTGGGAGGCGGTCACGGTGGGCGCCGTCGCCTCGGCCGTCGGGGCGGCGGTCGGCGTGAGCTTGACGAAGCTCGTGCCGCGGCTCGTTCTGGGCGATCCGGCTGCGGCCGTGCTTCCCGCGGGCATCGAACCGAATCCCCTCTACGGCTTTTTTGCTCTCGTCGCGGGCGCCTTCGTCGCGGTTTCCGCCGCCGCACCCTTCGTTTTCCGCTCTCGCGAAGTCGCCCCCTTGGAGGCCGTCGACGATTCCCTCGCGGCCCCGCCCGGCGACGGAAAGACCATTCGGCCCCACGTCGCCTTCGGTTTGGTGGGAGCGGGCGTCGCGGTGACGTTCACAGGGGTCTTTTTCTCCAATCCGGGCAGCGACGAGGGGCCGCTGCTCGTCGTCATCGGCGCCTTCGCCCTTTTCCGCGGAATCGTCGGGCTCGCGCCTCCCTTGGCGCGAAGGCTCGGAATTCCGCTGGCCAACTTTTTCGTCGGAGGCTTGGACGGCGGACGCAACCGAGTCCGCCTGGCCTTCCACGACGTGCGCGAGCAAGGGACGAGGGCCAAGCTCGCCCGAGCGGCCACGGCGACGCTGTTTGCCTCGACCTTCCTGCTGTCGTCGGCGGCGGTCACGGTGGGAGTCGCCCACGCAAACGCGCTCGCAGCCATCGACGCCTCCTTCCCGCGCGACGTCGACGTGCGCCAGGCGACCGACTCGGAGGGGGCCGGCCTCGGAATCACGGCCTCACAGGAAAGGGCCGCCGCGGCAAACCCCAATGTCGCCGCCGTTGTGCCCGTCTATGAAACCAAGGTCGATTCGGACTTCGGCAGGCTCACCCTTTCCGCCGTCGATCCGGTTCGCGCCTCCTCGGCCCTGCGGGGCGATACGCATGCGGCGTATGAGAAAACGGGGACCGTCACCCTTCCCGAGCGCATGCGCACGGCGAAAACGGCCAAGAGGACGATCACCCTGACGGGGCGCGACGGCAAGACGCTGAGGCTCTCGGTCGCTTTCGGCGGCGTCGCCTCCCCCACGGTCTCCCTCAAAGACCTGCGGAAGCTCGACGACGTCGGAACGCCCGCGGCCCTGTGGCTGAGGACGCGCGGCGACGAGCCGACTGTTGAAAAGGTCCGGTCCATCGCCCACGACGTCAACGAAGCCAGCGGCGACGCGTTCGCGAAGGTCACGTCTTCCTTGCTGCGTCAACGATCCGCCTATTCCGCCGCCGTCGATTCGACCGCGCGTCTGCTGGCTTGGGCGCTCACAGGCTTGGCCGTCGCATCCGGCCTTGGCGCGTCGCTTGCGATCGCCCTCTCGCTCTCGGCCAAACGGCGTGACTTCGAGATTCTTCGCGCGATAGGCGCGTCCGGGCGCTCAATCAGGCGAGCGGAGGCTTCGCGCCAATGCGCGCTTGCATTCGCGGGAATGATCCTCGGAACGCTTCTGGGGATCCTCGTTTCCTGGGGCGTGGGCGCCGCATTCTTCTCGTGCATGGGCGCCGCAGTGGGAGGCGCACTTCCGCCCCTTGGCCTCGTCTGCGTTCTCCTTGCCGAAGCGACAACAATCAGTATAGTGATTTATTTCACTTTAAGGACGTTAACCGGGAGACATTTGGCCCAGTCCGCAAGGCTAATGGGCCGCAAGTCCAACTCGTGAAAATAAGGAAGGCCGAACATCACGAAAAAAGGTCTTTACGTGGAGGCTGAAACCTGCCACCCTTATTAACTGCACGCATCACGCACGGCGTGCTAACACACGAAGGAGATACATCGATATGGATTGGCGTCACCGGGCTGCCTGCCTCACTGAGGACCCGGAGCTGTTCTTCCCCATAGGCAATTCGGGCCCGGCCATCGCGCAGGTCGAGCAGGCTAAGCGAGTTTGCAATCGCTGCGCCGTGCAGGACATTTGCCTCAAATGGGCCTTGGACACGGGCCAGGACGCTGGCGTATGGGGCGGGCTCTCCGAAGAAGAGCGACGTTCGCTCAAGCGCAGGACGGCACGCGCACGCCGTTCTAGTCTGACCTAGGGACGGCGGTTTGGCGGCGCCCCGCAGCGCCGCTGATTTCGCGCGCCCTCACCGGGCCGCCTTGCCCCTGCCTGCCAGGCGGCTTACGAGCCTCTCCTACTTGCCGACGAACGCCTCGATATGAACTCGAGTGCCCCCGCCGGGGCGCGAGCGCCACTGGATTGAGCCACGCAGCTCCGCCTCAACCAGCGTTTTGACGATCTTCGTGCCCAGCCCTTTGCCGGGCCCGCCGTCGGCGATTCCCAAACCGTCGTCCTCGACGTCGATCGTCAGGCGGTCGCCGTCTCGGTCCGCCGTCACTTCGATGTGGCCGCCGTCGACCAGGCCGTGTTCGACGGCGTTGGACACGAGCTCGGTCAGCACGACGGCAAGCGACGTCGTCTTCGTCGCGTCTATCTTTCCAAAATCGCCCGTAAGATGCGTGGTCACCGACACGTGCGTGGCCGCGACGTCGCGCGCAAGATTGAGCAGCGCGCCGAACACCTCTCCAAAATCGACGTTCTCTTCGACCGTCTCCGAGAGCGTTTGATGGACGAGGGCGATCGTCGCCACACGCCGTTGGGCGTTTTCCAAGGCCTGCCTCGTTTCCGCGTTCACGTCCGCGCTGCGCGCCTGCATGCGCAAAAGGGCGGAGACCGTTTGGAGGTTGTTCTTCACCCGATGGTTGATCTCGCGGATAGTCGCGTCCTTCGTCAGCAGCTCCAGCTCGCGATGGCGCACCTCTGTGACGTCGCGGCACATAAGGATCCCGCCCAGTTTCCTTCCCCTGTCCGTCAGGGGCACCGCACGCAGCGAAAGAATGACGCCGTGGGCCTCGACCTCTGCGAGCCAGGGCGCCCGCCCCATGACGACGACGGGAAGCGCCTCGTCCACAACGGTGTGGTCCTCGATGACGTCAGTGATGACCTCGGCCAACAGGCTGCCGACGATGGGCCCCCCGATCCCGAGGCGATGGTAGTTGGACACCGCGTTCGGGCTCGCGTAGAGCACGACGCCCTCAGGATCGAGGTGGACGAATCCGTCCGTCACGCGCGGGGTCCCGTGCCTGTACCCGGTCGGCCTGCCGTCGAAGGGAAACTCGCCCATTGTCACCATGTGGACGAGCTGCGAAGAAATGGTCGAATAGTTGGTGGTCAGCGCCGGCACCTGCACCGGAACGACGTCCAACGAGTCGGCCTCCGTAATGCACAGCGCAGCGACGGCCTTTCCCTCACGGCGAACGGGAACCACTTTGAGATTGAATCCTTGGCGGGGGATCAGGCGTTCGACGCCGCCGTCGAGGACTTCGTCGATCGCCGCGGCGAACCGCGGCTCGATCTGATGCCCCACGATGTCGTTCTCGTAGAAAGTGCTCGCCGTGGCGGGCCTGCATTGCGCCACCACGGTTGTGCACCCGCCCACGTCCTGCACGATGAGAAGAAGGTCCGAAAAGGAAACGTCCGCTATCGTCTGCCAATCCCCCACAAGCTGGTGGATCCATTCCTGGTCCGCCGTGGTGAGGCGGCGAGCGCGGCCGAGCATGTTCGAAAGCGAAGGCATGTGCCTTAGCCTATCGCGGTCGTGCACAATAGATGGCATGGATATCTCGACCACACAGACGTACAACGCGAGCCCGGGCGCCGTCGCGCAGGCGCTTCTCTCATCCGAGCTTGCAGCCAAGCGGGCCAAGCTGGCGCGCGTCGACGACTACACACACACCGTCGACGGCTCGAAAGCCACGACCGTGGTGAACGTCCCCGCTGAGCGGCTCCCCTCCAAGGCCCGAACTTTCGCGAGAAACGGCGCAAAAGTGACGATCACTACAGTCGCTTCGGGCGACGGCGTTACGTACACCGTCGATCCCCACGGCCTTCCCGCCGAGATTTCGGCGGCCCTCAAGCTTTCCGGCGACGCGACCACGACGGCCGACCTTTCTGCCACCCTCAAGGTCAAGATCCCCCTCCTCGGCGGGAAGATCGAGAAGAGGGCAGCCGGAATGGTCGATCGGCTGCTTGCCAAAGACGCCAAGCTGGTCGAGGAAGTCATCGAAGAACAGGGCTCATGACGGTCAATCGGGCCTACGAGGATCTGCTCGCCGACGTCCTGGAAAACGGGACGGAAAAAGGCGACCGCACGGGCACGGGGACTCTCTCCGTGTTCGGGCGGCAGATCCGCTATCGCCTCGCCGAGGGCTTTCCGCGCATCACAACGAAGTTCGTGGCGATGAAGGCGGTCAAAGGCGAACTCCTGTGGTTCCTTTCGGGCGACACGAACGTCCGCTGGCTCCAGGAGCGAGGCATAACGATTTGGGACGAGTGGGCCGACGACGCCGGCGAACTCGGCCCGGTTTACGGATGCCAGTGGCGCAGCTGGCCCGCCCCCGACGGGAGGCACATCGACCAGATTCAGCAGGTGCTCGACCAGCTGCGGGAACGCCCCGATTCGCGGCGAATGGTCGTCAGCGCCTGGAATCCGGCCGATCTCGACAAAATGGCGCTGCAGCCGTGCCACGCGATGTTCCAGTTCTACGTCGCCGACGGCAGGCTTTCGTGCCAGCTCTATCAGCGCAGCGCCGATCTCTTCCTCGGCGTCCCCTTCAACATCGCCTCCTACGCCCTGCTGACGCATATGTTCGCCCAGCAGGCCGGCCTCAAGGCCGGCGATTTCGTATGGACCGGCGGCGACTGCCACATTTATCTTAACCACGTCAAGCAGGTGAAAGAGCAGCTGACGCGCGAACCCTATCCCTTCCCCACGCTGCGCCTGAAGAAGGCCCCGTCGATATTCGAATATGCAATGGACGACATCGACGCCTCGGAAGGGTACCGGCACCATCCCAAGATCCACGCCCCCGTGGCCGTATGACGGTCGGGCCAGTATGACGGTCGGATCCGCGTGACGCTCGGGGCCATCTGGGCACAGGGCCGCGCACAAGCCATCGGAAAGGGCGGCGCTTTGCCGTGGCGCCTTCCCGAGGATCTCGCGCTCTTTCGACGGGTGACCTCAGGGCGCCCGGTGATCATGGGCCGCAAAACCTGGGAGTCGCTGCCGCCCAGATTTCGCCCGCTTCCTGGGCGCCGCAACATCGTCCTCTCCCGCGATCCGAGCTTCGCCGCCGACGGCGCGGAGGCCGTCCGCTCCCTGGCAGAGGCGACAGAGGCGGCGTCGCGCGACGAACAGGCCTGGATCATCGGAGGCGCCGCCGTTTACGCCGAGGCACTCGACGTCGTTGACGTCCTAGTCGTCACCGACGTCGACGTCGACGTCGAAGGCGCCGACGCCTTTGCGCCCTCGATCGACGGCTCCTGGCGGAAGGCGGCCAGCCTCCCCGAACGAGGCTGGCTCGCGTCGGGGAAGCTGAACTATCGCGTGACCGTCTACTTCCGACCCGGCGTAAACGCGGACGACGTCGTTCGGGCCGTCGCTGGCTGAGGCCCGTCGGGGGCCTGAGCCAGCCCGGCTAAGACCGGACGGGCGGCGAAAACGGGCCTTTTCCTGCGCGCAATGAACGCAGGGAAGGGCCCGTTTCAAGCCGTGGAGCGCAGGAAACCCGAGCCAAAGCGCGACGTCGCGGCTCGTCAGCCGTCGGTGTCGAACTGCGAGTTGTACAGCTCCGCATAGAAGCCTCCGCGGGCCAAGAGCTCCTCGTGGCCGCCCGTCTCGACGATGTCGCCGTCGCGCATGACGAAGATGACGTCGGCGTTGCGGATGGTCGAGAGCCTATGCGCGATGACGAAGGACGTGCGATCCTTCGTGAGTGTGTCGAGCGCCTCTTGAATGAGCTTCTCCGTGCGGGTGTCGATGGAAGACGTGGCCTCGTCGAGGATGAGAAGCGGATTGTCGGCGAGCATCGCCCTGGCGATCGTCACGAGCTGTTTCTGTCCGGCGGAAAGCGTGGTCTGCTCGGACAGGACGGAGTCGTACCCCTGCGGCAGCTGCGAGACGAGCTCTGAAAGCCCGACCTTGTCCATGACCTCGTCGAGGCGCTCGGGCGAGATCCCCTCGCTGCGGTAGACGACGTTCTCGCGCAGCGTGCCCTCGAAGGTCCACGTGTCTTGAAGGACCATCGAGAAGAGGGCGTCGACGTCCTCGCGCCGCATGGACGACGTCGGAATCCCGTCGATCCGAATCTCGCCGCCCCACAGCTCGTAAAAGCGCATGAGCAGATTGACCATCGTGGTCTTGCCCGCGCCGGTCGGCCCGACGACGGCGACCTTCTGGCCGGCCTTGACGCTCGCGGAGAAATCGTGGATGACCTCCTGCCCCTCGACGTAGCCGAACTTCACATGGTCGAATTCGACGTCGCCCCGAACCTCGGGGACGCCCGCCGGCTTGTCCGATTCGGGGTCCATCTCGGTTTCGTCCAGCAGCTCAAACACCCGGTTGCCCGCCGCGGCGGCGGATTGGAACGACGTCGCGGCCTCGGCCATCTGCCCGAGGGGGTTGGTGAAGATGCGGATGTAGACCATGAAGGCGACGATGACGCCCACGGCCACGGTTCCGTTGAGGACGAGCACGGCGCCGACGATGCATACGACGACGTACCCGAGGTTGCCTACGAACCCCATGAGCGGCCACATGAGGCTGGAGAGGAACTGCGCCTTCCACGCGCTCGTGTACAGGGCGTCGTTGCGCTCGTGGAACTCCTGGCGCGCATCCTCCTCGGCGTTGAACGCGCGGACGACCGGATGGCCGGAGTATGTCTCTTCGATGTGGCCGTTGAGGGCGCCCAGCTGCCGCTGCTGAGCGACGAAGTGCTTCTGGCTGACGCCCATGATCAACCCGGAGCCGACGACGCCGATGAGGGCCGCGCCGATGCCTGCGAGCGCCATCCTCCACTCGGTCGCAAACATCATGATCGCGGAGCCGAGAATCGTGATGATTCCGCTGACGATGGAGGCGACCGAGTTGTTGAGAGTCTGCGAAAGGGTGTCGACGTCGTTGGAAACGCGGGAAAGCGTGTCTCCCACCGACTGCCTGTCAAAGTAAGCCAGGGGCAGGCGGTCGATCTTGCGGTCGAGGTCCGAGCGCATCTTTCGGGCCGTCCACTGGGTCGCGCGGACCATGAGCAGGCCCTCGACAAAGTTGAAGAGGAAGGATCCCGCGAGGATCGCAACCGAGATGAGAGTCAGCCTCCGCACCTCGTCCATGTTCACTCGCCCCGCGAGCCCCTTTTCGATCTCGTCGGTGATGTCGGACAGGTATTCGGGCGCGATGACGGTGAGAACCGCGCCCGCCACGGCCATGAACGTCGCGGCGACGAGCAGCGCCCGCACCGGCTTGGCGTAGGCGAGAAGCTTTTTGACGGTCGGGCCCATGGCGCCTATTGCCTTGCGGTCCACGCCGCCGCCCTCCCCGCCGAAGCCGTCGGAGGTGAGGTTGTCCCCTTCGGAGAGGCCTTTTTCGCGATTGCTGCGGGCCAGTTCCAGGCCGCGCCGAACAGAGTCGAGGTCGCGCTCGTCCCGCCCGCTCAAAGCCTTTGCGGCGCCCCCGCCGAGAGCCTCCACGGCTTTCTGCCCTTGCGAGGTTTCCTTGCCTCCGCTCATGCCAATTCCTCCTCGCTCAGCTGGGACAGCGCGATCTCCCTGTACACGGGATTGCTCGCGAAAAGCTCGTCGTGGGTTCCGACGCCGACGATCCTCCCCTTGTCGACCACGAGTATCTTGTCTGCGTTTCGGACGGTGCCGATTCGCTGGGCGACGATGATGATCGTCGCGCCCGCGGCTGCCTCCCGCAGCGCGGAACGCACGTCGCGGTCCGTCTTGTAGTCAAGCGCGGAAAACGAATCGTCGAAGATCATGATTTCACCGTCGCGGGCCACGGCCCGCGCGATCGACAGCCTCTGCTTCTGCCCGCCCGAGAAGTTCGATCCGCCTTGCGCGACGGCCGATGCGTAGTCATCCTCTTTCGTTGCGATGAACTCGGAGGCGTTCGCCACGCGTGCCGCTTCGACGACGTCGGCCGGGGTGAGCTCCTTCGCCCCCTTCCCGTAATCGATGTTCGAGGCAATCGTCCCCGAGAAGAGGGTGGCCTTCTGCGGAACGAGCGATATTCGATTGCGCAGCGCCTCCTGCGTCCACTCGCGCACGTCGCGCCCGTCCAGGAGAACCTGCCCCTCGCGCACGTCGTAAAAGCGCGGAATGAGATTGACGATCGAGGATTTCCCCGATCCGGTCGAACCGATGACGGCGACGGTCTGCCCCGGCTCCGCCGTGAAGGAAATCTCTTTGAGGGCGTCGTCTTCGGCGTCGGGGTAGCGGAAGGAGACATTCTTGAACTCCACGGCCCCTTTGAGGCCTGAGCGGCCGACGCTCGCCCCGCCGTCCCGGATTGAGGGCTTCGCGTCCAAGACCTCCAGGATTCTCTTCCAGGAGACCCTCGCCCTCGGGAGGAACACGAAGATGAAGGCCAGCATCATGAAGGCGCCGACGATCTGCAAGGCATAGGCCGAAAAGACAATCATCTGCGTGAAGAGAGTGATCCTCTCGGCGCCGGACGCGGAATCGATCATCCCGGCGCCCAGCGTGTAGATCGCGAGCGTCAGGGCGGTCATGAGCGCCGTCAGGGCGGGCATGAGAAGCGCAAAAGCGACCATCACCTGCGTGTTGTTGCGGGTCAGCTCCGTGTTTGTCTCCTCGAATCTGCCTTCGTGAAACCTCTGGGCGTTGTACGAGCGGATCACCCGAAGGCCCGTCAGGTGTTCGCGCGTCACCCGATTGAGGTCGTCGGTGATTCTCTGCATCCGCATGAGGCGAGGCATCACGACGGCGGTGATGGCGCCCAGCAGAACGACGAGGACGACGACGGCGATCGACGTCGCCGCCGTCCAGGTCCCGTTCGCGCCCGAAATCTTGGTCATCGCCCAAACCGCCAGTATCGGGGATTTGACGAGCATCTGGATGCCCATGACGATGAAGAGCTGCACCTGGGTGACGTCGTTGGTCGACCGGGTGACGAGGCTGGGCGTTCCGAATTTTCCGACTTCGGGAAGGGAGAAGCTCAAGACCTTCTCGAAGACGTCGGCGCGCATCCTGCGGGAGACCCTCGTTCCGATGACGGCCGTGCAGTAGCCCGTGGCCACCATCGCGGCCATAGAGCCGAGCGCGCTTGCAAGCATGAGGGCGCCCTCCCCGAGGACGTCCCGCATGCGAGTCCCCGGAGTGACGATGCGTTTGGTGATCTCCTGCATGTACTCGGGAACCTTGAGGTCGAAGTAGACCTGCAACACAATGGTCGCCAGGGCGATCGCGGCAAGCAGCCACTCTCGACGGCCAATAAATTGTCTTATCCGCATAGTTGCGTTCTTCTCCTCACGACGTAACCGTTCAACACTACGCCGCCCAAAACTTTAAACGTTGGCCTGCCGGTGCGACATTCGCCACCGGCTTGCAAATGCACGCATATGAGTGTATCTTATTCCTTCTACGCAAACGGAATACGCGAAGGGTCGCTTGCGTTGCGTAGACGATGCGCCACAGCAGGGCGCTCAGCCGTTGGCTTGCCGCCAGCGGCAAGCACGCACGAAAGTGTCGGCGTTCCTCACCTGTTCGCCGTTGAGGAGTAAGTACAAATGAATAAGGAGAAAGAAACGCGGCGCAAGGACCGCGCCGCAGCCGAGTTGCAATCGGCTCGCGCAGAGTTCGCTTCGCTCGATCGTCACGCTTCGCCGTCTCGCGCAGAGCGCGCGGCGTTCCGCCTGAAGGCGGCGCAAGACGCCTGGGAGAAGGCAAACGCGACCGAGCTTGCAGCCTGAGCGCCTGGCCCCTGTCGGACTCCCCGACGGGGGCCAGGTCGTTTTCCGCGCCAATTCGCGAAAATATCGCTGAGCACCACACTTACCGAAGGCAACCTCAAATTTGGTACAGTGACTCTGCCCGACGCCGCCCCGTTCTCGCTCGGCGAAGGCCGCGACTGGCCCTTCGAAAACGCAACCGCCGCTTCCCGCGCAAAGCTGTTCTTTCTCAGCTGAAGTTTCCCTCTAGCCCTTCGAAAGCGTGGGAAAAATCCTGAATCGCCGCTCGAAGAACTTAGGGATTTAACGTGAATTTTTCCCATTTTTCACATTTCTAGCTCTCTTTGAGGCAGAATGATATATATGACGTTAAGCAAACCGATCCGTCTTGCACTCATTGGCTTTGTCGTCACGGCTTTAGTGGCCTTGGTCTTCATAGTCAATCGAAGCAAGCTAAACGAGGACGAAGATTATCCAGTGGCACTCACATCCGCGCCTTCGCTCCCTTTGAAGGGAGTGACATTAGATACGCCTTATGACATTGGCAAGGCCGTATCAGTTATAAAAACACACGATTCCCGTCTGACCGTGCGTCTCGTCATGGACTCGGGAGTTCCCGTCGCAGACTACAAGAAAGCGGTCGATGCGCTTTCCCCCCACGCGAACATCATGATCGAAGTTTTGGATTCCGAGGAGCTGAGCGACCACTCGGCCGATTGGATCAGAACGCGAACCGAGCAGGCCTTCAAGGCATTGGGCGACAAGGTCAGCATTTGGGAGATCGGCAACGAACTCAACGGGGAATGGACCGGCTCCTCCCCCCGCGAGATCAACGCGAAGGCAAAAGCAGCCTATGACGTCGTGAAGAAGCATGGCGGAAGGACGGCGATCACTCTCAACTATTGGTCCAGCCCCGACTGCTACACACACGATTGGGAATCAACACTTTCGTACGGACGAACTCTGCGCAACGACTTCAGCAAAGTCGACTATGTTTTCTTATCCGTCTACGAAACCGTCTGCACGCCGCGCCAGCACCCGTCTGCGGGGGACCTGTCCAAGACGCTCAAGTCTTTGGGCGAGGTTTTCCCCAACGCGTACCTGGGAATCGGCGAAGTGGGCGCCCAGCGCCCCGAGGATGACGGGATCGCCGAGCCGGACTTCGCCGAGAAGACCCGTCTGGCGAACTACTATTACGGAATGCACGGGCAGATGAAGAAAAGCGTCGGCTCGCGGTACGCTGGAGGATACTTCTGGTGGTACTTCCGCCAGGACGCCGTCGACGCACCCGCCGCGCAATCGCTGTGGCCCAGCATTCGTGAACAACTGAAGAAGATGTGACCCCTTGACACAACTGAATATCGTTTCCGCGCCGCGGCCCGCGCATCCGCTCGATGCCCGGGCCGCGCGCGACAAACGGGCGGCGTCGCCCTGCGTCGAGCTCCGCTTCAACTTCTAATTCGGCGTGACCCTTCTCGCGCGGAGCCGATGCGCGCCGCCTATGCGCCGAACCCCGCTCTCGTGCATAATTGAGCCATGACGATCAAGCGTGCGCCGAGTACAGCCAAGCGCGGAAGTGCGCGCGCCCGAATGCCTAGGTAACTCACAAAGCCCTTTTCCGAACGCCGCATTCGCGGCGCTGCCTTAGGACGTGAACAGTTGCCTCTTTCTCCCATGTTTCAACCTTCTCTCACAGCGCCCGTCGCAGGGGGCTCCTCCGGCGATCGCAGCCGCAGCCGCGCGCACACAACGGTTTCCTTCGAGGTCATGCCGCCCAGACGCCCCGAGAACACGCCGGCCTTCTGGGCGATGATCGACAGACTGCTGGCCGTCCAGCCGGATTTCGTCTCCGTCACATATGGCGCGGGAGGGAAGAACCGGTTCAGCGCGCGAGACATCGTCACGCGACTGTCCCGCGACACGCCCATCAATCCGATTGCCCACCTGACGTGCGTCGGAACGTCGGTCCGCACCGTCGAATCGGTGATAGAGGATTACCTCGACGCCGACGTTCGAACCTTTCTCGCCCTGCGCGGGGACCCGCCCGCCGACGATCCCGATTGGAAGCCGCCTCTGGGCGGCGTCTCGTCGGCCACCGAGCTCGTCGCACTCATCCGCAGCGTCGAGACGAGGCGCTGCGCGGCGAACGGATCGGCGGCGCTGCGCGCAGCCGTGAGCCCGTTGACGATCTCGGTCGCCGCCTTCCCCTCCGGCAATCCTGCGGCCGGAACGAATCCCGAGCAGGAAGTCGAGCGCCTTCTGCTCAAGCAGGCCGCGGGCGCGAGTTTCGCCATCACCCAATTGTTCTGGGACGCGCAGACCTACATTTCCTTCGTCGACAAGGCCCGGCAGGCCGGCGTCTACATACCAATCCTCGCGGGCCTCCTCGTCCCCTCGGACCTTCGAAGGCTTTCGCGCACGTCCGATCTGACCGGAATAATGCCCCCCGATTCGCTCGTCGAGCGTTTGAGGGCGGCCGACGACGCCGAGGCCGCCGCTCTCTGCGGCGTCGCCGAAGCCGCGCGCATCGCACGGGAGGTCCTCGAATCCGGAGCGCCCGGATTGCACCTGTACACGTACAACAGACCCGAACCCGCCCTTGCCCTGCTCGAGCAGATCGGGCTCGTCGAGCCCGCCGAAGGCATCGAACCCTGTGCAAGCGTCAAGCCGTCTGCAAGCGTCGATCCCTCCGAAAGCTAGGCCCGCCCCGCAACGCGACGTCGCCCGCCGGCCGGCGGGCCCGCGACGCGAGCGGAACATCAACCCCTATCAAACACCTGGAGAATCCTCATGACATCACCCCGCTTCCCCTCCGCGACGATCCTCGGATACCCGAGGATCGGGCCTTCCCGCGAGCTCAAGCGCGCCGTCGAATCCTATTGGGCGGGGAAAATCGACGCGGACGAGCTGCGCAGCGCCGAGCGCGGCCTTCGCCTGGCGAGCTACAAGCGGCTGCGCGAGCTGGGCCTGACCGAGGCCGCCTCGATTCCCGAATCGTTCTCCCTCTACGACCAGGTCCTCGACGTCACGGTGCTCCTGGGCGCCATTCCCGAACGTTTTGCCGGGCGCACGGGATACGATCTGTACTTCTCCCTGGCCCGCGGCGACGACACGGCGCCGCCGCAGGAGATGACAAAGTGGTTCGACACGAACTACCACTACCTCGTCCCTGAAATCGGCCCCGAAACTCCTGTCGGGCTGGCGGACCGCGGCGTCGTCGAACGTTTCGCCGAGGCGCGGGAGGCCGGTTTCGACGTTCGCCCCGCGCTGGTCGGCCCGGTGACATACCTCGCGCTCGCCAAGGCGGCCGACGGCGCTCCTGCCGAGTTTTCGCCGCTGGACCGGCTTGACGACGTCGTCGACGCATACGCCGAGCTTTTGAGCGAGTTGGCCGCCGCGGGCGCCGAATGGGTGCAATTCGACGAGCCCGCATTGACCTCCGACAACCTTCCGGCGGCGCGCAGCGACCTCGTCGCCGCGGCGTTTCGAGCGTGGCAGCAGCTCGCCGCCGTCGACCCGCGCCCGAGCATCCTCGTCACCACGCCTTACGGCGACGCCAGCCAGGCGATCCCCGCCCTGACCCAGACGGGGGTCGAGGCGATCCACGCCGCGGCCGGCCAGCTCGCGCCCTTCGCCGGATCGGGCGTCGACTTCTCCGAGGTGGCGCTCGTGGCCGGCGCGATCGACGGGCGCAACATTTGGACGGCTGACCTCGGGCGGGCCGAGCGCTCCCTCCAGGCCCTCGAGCCCCTCGGCGCGGCGGGCTTGAGCGTTTCGACCACGACGTCCCTCCAGCACGTCCCGTACAACACCGAGGTGGAAAAGTGGGACGACCCCGAGCTGGACGCGAACCTCCACGAGTGGCTGGCCTTCGCCGACCAGAAGGTGCGCGAGGTCGTCGTCCTCGCCAAAGGCCTCACCGAGGGCTGGGGCGCGGTCGCCGATGAGATCAGGCGTTCGGAGGAAATTCTCGCCAAGCGCTCGCGCAGCGTCGGCGTCGTCCGCGAAGACGTGCGCGACAGGGTCGCAGCCGTCGACGAGTCGCTGCGAACCCGCGTCGAGTACGCCGAGCGCGAGCCGAGGCAGCGCGAGAGGCTGGGGCTTCCGCCGCTGCCGACGACGACGATCGGCTCCTTCCCCCAGACTCCGCAGATCCGCAAGATTCGCGCGGCCTTCAACCGCGGGGAAATCGACGAAGCCGGCTACCTCGAGGCGATCCGCGCGGAGATAGCCGACGTCATCGCCCTTCAGGAGGGCCTCGACGTGGACGTCCTCGTCCACGGAGAGCCGGAGCGCAACGACATGGTGCAGTACTTCGCCGAGCTGCTCGAGGGCTTCGCGGTCACGTCGCAGGGCTGGGTGCAGTCTTACGGCACGCGCTGCACGCGCCCGTCGATCCTTTGGGGCGACGTCGCCCGCACCAAGCCGCTGACCACCGAGTGGACGGTCTACGCCCAGTCCCTGACGGACCGTCCGGTCAAGGGAATGCTCACCGGCCCCGTCACGATTCTCGCGTGGTCTTTCGTGCGCGACGACCTTCCGATCGCCCAGGCGGCAGACCAGGTCGCCCTGGCGCTGCGCGACGAGATCGCCGACCTCCAAGCCGGCGGAGCCGCAATCATCCAAGTCGACGAACCGGCGCTGCGCGAACGGCTTCCGCTCGCCGCCGAGGAACACGGGGCCTACCTCGCGTGGGCCGTCGGCTCCTTCCGCTTGGCCACCGCCGTCGCCGAGCCCTCAACTCAGATCCACACCCACCTGTGCTATTCGGAGTTCGGGCAGATCATCGACGCCATCGACGCCCTCGACGCCGACGTCACGTCGATCGAAGCCGCGCGCTCTCGCATGGAGATCCTTCCCGAGCTCGCCGAACACGGCTACGTTCGCGGCATAGGCCCTGGAGTGTGGGACATCCACTCCCCGCGCGTTCCCTCGACGGAGGAGCTCACCGAGCTCATTGAGGCCGCCGTCGCGGCCATTCCCGCCTCCCGGGTGTGGGTCAATCCCGACTGCGGCCTGAAGACGAGAGCCTATCCGGAGACCAAGGCGACCCTCGAGAACCTCGTGAGCGCGGCGAAGGCCGTTCGAAGCCAGCTGAGCTGAGGCAGTCGCAGGCTGACTGAGATTGCCGCAGGCTGACTGAGATTGCCGCAGGCTGACTGAAAGGCCGGAACGAGATGTGGGTCGGGCGACGTTCGCGTTGCCCGACCCACGCGCGATTTCGGAGCCTTCGGCTTCAACTTCAAACGCATATGCCGCGTCGCCTTAGGCTGTTTCCACAAGTGCCGAGCCGATTCGAAAGAGGCCTTCGGCCGGGCGGCGCGCTTGCGGCCAGCGGGCAGCGAGGCGATTTTCATGAGGTTTGACCGTCAACCCAGGCTTTGGCGCGACAGGCGCGGAAAGACCCACCGGGAGATCAAGGCCGACGTTCCGATTCACTCGGCCTCTATCGAGCGGAGCGTCGGCCCAATCGAAGCCGCATTTGCCTGCCAGTCCCGCGATTTCGAAAGGCTCCTGGCCGAGGGCCTTTCGCGCCCCAATCCAATTGTCACGCCTTGCGGCCGCGACGCTCTGTACACATGGCTCGTCGTGGCGCCGTCGGCTGGGAACGTTCTGCTGTGGCTCGCGGATCTGGTCGAACCAGGCCGCATTGAGAACGCCGAGTTTTCACGACTCGGCGGAACCGGGGCGTGGGCGCTCACCGTCAAGCTTCCGCGAAGTTGGCGCGCCTCATACAGGATCGCGGTGAGCGACGGAGATCCCAGCGACTCCCCGTGGAGATCCGCTCGCGGATACGGACCGGTGCGCATGGCCGCGCTCGAATCGTCGGGCTTGGATCGGCGTTCTGCCTACGCCATGCGTTCCACGGCGGGCGAGTTCTCGCTGGCTTCCGGCCCGGAGGCGCCGCCGGAGCTCTGGCGCTGCGACGTCGAGCTTCCACGGCGAAGCGGCGTCGAACAGATCTCCAACGGTTCCGAACGAGCATGGATCTATGTTCCCGAGGCCGGTCTTCCCGGGGTAGGCGTTCGCGAGGCCGGCGTTCGCGGTCTCGACCGACCCACACCGCTGCTCTTGCTTTTCGACGGCGGCACGTGGGTGCGTGACATCGAGCTTCCTCGGCTTCTCGACGCCGCAATCGCCTCGGGGGCCATTGCCCCGCTCCACGTGGCGATGCTCGACGCCGGCGGCGAGGACGACCGGTGGGAAAGCCTCGGCGTTCCCTGCGGCCAAGTCGATGCCGTCCTCGATTGGCTGCTTCCCGAGCTTCGCAGCCGCTACAACGTGGCTCGCGACGGCGCGAGCACCTGGGCGGCAGGGCAGAGTCTCGGCGGGCTGAGCGCACTGTGGACGGCCGCCCTGTCCGAAGGGCAGGTTCGCCACGTCGTCGCCCAGTCCCCTTCCCTGTGGCGCTTCGACTTGGCCGGCCCCTTGGCCGAGGCTCCTTGGGATTCGATTCGCATCGACGTCGGCGCCCTCGAAGGCACAGCGCATCTGGCGCACCGACTCGCTGCCCGGGTTCCCGGCATCGACGTCGAGGAATTTTGCGGCGGCCACGATTGGGCCTGCTGGCGCGCCGCGCTTTTTTCCGCTATGGCACGTATGTGAGCCCGCCCTCGCAGGTCGGTAATTTCGGAAGTCACAAAAGCGCGAACACCACGCTCACAGCACCATGGCCGCAATCCAACCGGCGGCGAGCAGCGGCAGGTTGAAGTGGAGGAAGGTCGGTATGACGGTGTCGCGCACGTGGTCGTGCTGACCGTCGGCGTTGAGCCCCGCCGTCGGGCCGAGGGTCGAATCCGAGGCGGGAGACCCCGCATCGCCCAGAGCTCCTGCGGTGCCGATGATGGAAACCGTCGCGAGCGGCGAGAAGCCCAGGGACGCGCACAGCGGAACGTAGATCGCCGTGATGATCGGAAGGGTCGAGAACGACGAGCCTATCCCCATTGTGACGATGAGCCCCACCAAGAGCATGGCGAATGCGGCCATCGGCCGATTGTCCGCGAACACCTTGGAGATGTCGGCCACGAGGGGTTTGACGTCGCCCGTGGCCTGCATTACCGCGGCGAAGCCCTGGGCCGAAATCATGATGAACCCGATGACGGCCATCATCTTCATCCCTTGGGTGAAGACGTCGTCGGCGTCGCGCCAGGGCACCGCACCCGTGACGAGGAAGACCATCAGCCCCACGAGCGATCCGATGAGCAGACCGTCCGCTTCGGCTCCGGACGCCTTCATCCACAGCTGCACCCCAAAGCATGCAACGATTCCGACGAGCGACATGACGATGGGATAGGCGGACGGGCGAGCCTCCCCCTTTTCTTTCGCCTCGTCAGAGTCGCCGCCCGAGCCTCTGTTGCGGCCCTTGCCGAACAAACCGGCCAAACCGCGCCTGCCCGCACCGGATTTGCCAGAGCCGCCCGCACCGGTTTGGCCGCCGGAGGCGCTGCCGTCCGAGCCGTCGTCGGCGATGACCGCGTCCAGTTCGGAAACGCCGCTGCCGACGGACTTCGATCCGTCGATCGCAATGTCGGCGTATTCGCGGGGCTTTCGATAGGAGAAGAAGACGGCGATGAGGAGGCCGGCGACCATTCCCAGCGCGGGAATCCCCATGGCCGCCATCACGTTGACGCCGTCGGTCCGCATTCCGGCTTTGCGGATGTTGCCAAGAAGGATGTCGTTGAGGAAGATGCTGCCGAATCCGATCGGCAGATACATGTAGGTGGTCACCAAGCCGAAGGTCAAGACGCAGGCCACGAGCCTCCGGTCGATCCGCAGTTTGTTCATGACCGTCAAAAGCGGCGGAATGAGCAGCGGGATGAATGCGATGTGAACGGGAACGAGATTCTGGCTCATGATCGACATGGCGAGAACCCCGCAGAGCATCGTGTACTTCATGACGGTCAGCACGCGTTCGCGCGACGCGTTTTCCGCGCCGATCCGCGAGATGAGCGCATCGGCGAGAAGCTTGGGAAGCCCCGAGTTGGCCACGGCCATCGCGAAGGCGCCGAGGAGGGCGTAGGAAAGGGCGATCTTCGCCCCGCCCGAGAGCCCCTCCTGAAAGGCGACCAGCGTTCCGTCCAGGCCGAGGCCGCCTAGCAATCCGCCTACGATTGCGCCGACGAAAAGGGCGACGACGACGTGGACGCGCACCAGCGAGAGGGCCAGCATGACAACCACGGCAATGAGAACGGAATTGGTCAACATTGCCCAACTATAAAACACGGTGAGCCCCGCGTCCGCCCGATCGCCCAGTAAATGGACAAAGAGGAGCATATTGCCCGTCAGACAACCAGTGTCCCGGAATTTCGTTCACTGCGTTGTTGAGCGAGGGACGCCGTCGGGAAGGCCCGTCGGCAGCGGGAGTCGCCGTCAGTGATGGGAAGACCCGTCACCGCGTTGAAAAGCCCGGCGATACTCGGTCGGCGGCACCCCGACGGAGGCGACGAAATGCTTGCGCATGGACACGGCGCCTCCGAAGCCCACACGGCTGGCGATCTGCTCGACGCCGAGGGCCGTCGTCTCCAAAAGCTCCTGGGCGGCCGCCACCCTGCGGGAAACGAGCCACTGGATCGGAGGCATCCCGGTTTCAGCGAGAAACCTTCGATGCAGCGTGCGCGGAGACGCGTGCGCGCGATCGGCCATCGCCTGAGCCGTCCACGGGAAGGCGAGATCGCGCAAAATCGCCCCTCGCAGCGCTTCGCCCTCGCTTGCCTTCCCCTCGGTCTCGCCTCTCAACGGAGGAATGAACTGAGCCTGGCCTCCCGGGCGGACGGCCGGCAGAACCATCGATCGGGCGACCGCGGCCGCTGCCGCCGATCCGCGCTCTTGGGCCAGAATCGCCAGGCAGGCGTCGATTCCGGCGGCAACCCCCGCCGAGGTCCACAGCCGGCGTTCGACGTCGTGCGTGTAAAGGGCCTTCGGGTCGACCCGCACTCTCTTGTGCCGTCGTTGAAGTTCGTCGCAAAAATGCCAGTGGGTCGTTGCGTCGGCCCCGTCGAGCAAGCCGGTCGCCGCGAGGAGAAAGGCCCCCGTGCACAGGGAGGCGATGCGCGTTCCGGCGCCGTGAAGTCGAAGCACGAGGGTTATGGCCCGCCCGACGTCGGCGCGGACGACGTCGGACCCAGCGACCCCAGACTCAGCGACGTCGGCGTGGACCGCTCCGAGCGGATCGGCGAATCCCGGAATGAGCAGCAGGTCGGCGCCGTCGGCCTCCTCGAGGGGAAGCGCCCGGATGCGCAGGCCTCCTTCCAGTTCAGGTTCGGGCGAGGGAGAGACTGCGGCGACGTCGTTGAGCGGCACTCCCCTGTCCCGCCGGTCGCCGCCGAAAACCTCGAGCGCGGCGCAGACGTCGAAGCCCCGCATCCCGGCCAAAGCAATCACTCGCACCTTCATGGCAGAATTTTATCGATAGGCGGCATTCATGCCGCTGTCGGTCCCACGCCGACGCTGGTTTCCTTGAAACATGGAAAGAAAGAACACAGCGCTCATAGTCATCGACGTTCAAAACGGCTTCGACCGCAGCCTCTACGGGCCGACCGCGAATCCGCATGCCGAAGCCAACGTCTCGCGGCTCATCGACGAATGGGCGGAACGGCGGCTCGGGCCGCTCGTCGTCGTCCGCCACGATTCGCCCAATCCGTTTTCCCCGCTCCATCCCGGCAGCCCCGGCAACGAATTGAAGGAGGCCGTCGCCCGAGCCGAGGCCGACCTCACGATCTCCAAGCACGTGAACTCGGCGTTCTACGGGAACCCCGATCTTCACGCGTGGCTTGGCCGTTTGCGCATCGAGTCGCTTGTGCTCTGCGGGATTCAGACGAACATGTGCGTCGAGACGACGGCGCGGATGGCCGGCAACCTCGGGTACGACGTCACGATGGCCTTCGACGCCACGCGGACATTCGACATCGACGTCGAAATTCCCGGCCTCGGGCGGATGCGGGCGAGCGCGGAAGACCTCATGCGGGCGACGGCGATGAACCTCGCAGCCGGAGGCTTCGCGAAGGTTCGCACGACGGCGGACATCCTGTCCCGTTGAGCAAGCTCTGAAAAAGTCACCAGTAGGGAACGCTTAAATTCTCAAATGACTTATCGGCCTCCATGTCCGGAAATCAAGGATTGCTCGCCTGAACGGTAAGCGGGATTCGTTCGAGTGGACGGGGCGCCGCGAAGCGAAAAGCGACGATGGCAAGGGCAAAAGCCCGGAGCCGCGCTAGCCTCGCCAGTCCGCGCGGCTTCCGGGCTTTTGCCCTTGCCCGACGTGGGTGTCTCAGCCTACGGGCTCCTGGCGCGGAGCTTGCTTCGCTGCGGGCACGCGCCGTGTGACGAAGTCTTCCATGCCGCGGTCGTCGGTCACGACGGCGGTCACGGTCACTTTCTCCTCCGAGGGAATTCGGACCGACGCCCGAGCCCCGGACACGACCGTTTCACCGCCGTCGGAGCGCTGGACATACCAATCGACGTGGACCACCTTCCCGTCGGCGTCGGTCGAAGCCGACGCGTCCAGTGACATCCGGTCTCCGTCGCGCGCAATCGCGATTGCGCCTGCGGGCCGCTCATTGTTCGCCCGATCGGCGGCGACCCGGAACTCTTTACGGGCCTGGGCGGTCCGGGCCTGGGCGCCCCCTCCCTTGGCGCCCCGAGCCTTGGAGTTTCCGGCATTGGCGGAACCTGACGAATTCGACTGGCTGTCCAAGCCTCCCAGGGCGCCCGTCACGGCCTCGGCTGTGGCCGAGTGGCCCGCCTGGGTCGGGTGGAAGCGTCCGTGGTTGAGAATGTCGTGAATCCACGATCCGTTCGATCCGCACAGCTCGTGCCCCGCGAACGCGGGAACCGTGTCTGCGAACAGGAATCCGTGGCGCAGAGCGGCGGCCTTGAGGGCGGCGTCGAGCTCGTCGGTCTTCGCCGTCATCCACCGCTGATCCACCTTCTTCACGCCCTGGCAGCGCCCCGGAATCGGCCCGCCCGTTCCGCCGCCGGCGGGAAAGATGTGCGGATAGCCCACGGCCACGACCGTCGCGCCCGGGGCTCGCGAGCGAATGTCGGCCGCAATCGAGTCGTAGCTGCGGACGCCTTCCTTCTTCGTCTTGCCCCGAAGAGCGTCGATGGCGGCGTCGACGGGATCGGTCACCGCACGGTCGGTGCTGCACGCGACGAAGGGAAGGAGACTTTTGCCTCCGATGCAGTCGCCGAGGACCTTGCTGAATCCGGCGTCGTTGCCGCCGATCGCAAACGTCACCAGGCCCGTCGAAGCATCGAGCCGCGAAAGCTGCGACTGCTCCCCCCAGGCCGATTTGGCGTTGTAAAAGTCGCCGGTGCGGGCGCCGGAGCAGGCTCCGAAATCGAGCGTTTTGCCTGCCTGGCCGGCCACTCGGTGGGCGTACGCGGAAGACGAGCGGCGGCATCGGTTTCCATTCGCCTCGTCGGTCCCTTCGGCATAAGGCGGGACGCCGTCGCCAGAGGCGTAGGAATCCCCGAGGGCGACGTACTTTCCGGCGGGGACGGTCGCCGGCTTCGCGCGGGCCGCCGACGCCGCGTGGGAAGCCGACGCGGCATCGCGAGCGACGTCGCCCGAATTGGCCTGCGCCGCCGCGCCCCGGCCCTTCGCGGCTAAAGCGAGAGCGCCAGAAGGCGCAACTCCGCCGCCCGCCTGGCCGGCGCCGGCTTGCGCGCCAATCGCCGAGGCGACGAAGAAGGCCGACGCCGCCACGGCGACCTTGATCCGCAACGGCAGCGCGCCTCGGAAACGCGCGAACAGATTCGATGAACGGGATGCGTTGGGCATGGTGGGCTCCTCAAGCTTTCGCGGCCGCTCTTTGCCCGGACCTTTTATCCGTCCGGACCGCCGAGCAGCCCCTACCAATCAGTAGTCAATGAAGAGCTTGCTTCGCGGATGCGGCAACGTCAAGGCTTAGTTGCAGTTTTTAGTACCCGTCGCATGCGGCAGCCGCCGAAATTCAATCCCGACCTAATTTCATCCGTTTTCATCCGTCGCGATTCACCGCCGCCCCGATCGACCGGCTGAAATGAGGCGAATCGGCGGGCTCACGCGCACCGCCAAGCCCGCCGATTCACGCATGGGTCCGGAGAGGCGCCCCTCCGAAACGTCGGCTCAGAGACGTTTGGCCGGCCTCAGGCCCCTGCCGGATCAGAGCCTCAGGCCTCCTCCCCGGCCTTCGCGCCGTCTTCCTCCCCGGCCTTCGCGCCGTCTTCCCTGTCGCGCTCCCCGTCGCCCTCCTCACTCAGCTTCGTCTCCAGCTGAGCCACTATTTTCTCATGGGCCTTTTCGCTCAACGTCACCTTGAACATGAAGGTGAGGGCCGAAAGGACGATGAAAGCGAGAGGGGCGTAGAACGCGGCCGTCTTGAAGGTTTGGATGTTGCCCTCGGTGAGGCTGTCGGGGTCGGCCCCGTTGGTCATCGCGGCGGCGATCGCCACGAAGCCGACGATGCTGTTCGAAACCGCACCGGCGATCTTGTCAAGCATCGGCCGCACGGAGAGCGTGACGGCCTCGTCTCGCTTTCCGGTCTTCAGCTGGCCGTACTCGACCGAGTCCGTCAGCGAAAGTATCGCCGTCATCTGGATGAAGGTCGCGGGGATGTAGAACAGCACGAGGGCGATAAATACAATGACGACGTTGCTCGAAAACAGGATGAAGAGCACGTATGCCGCAATGAGCATGCCCAGGCCGCCCAGGTAAAGATAACGCCGGGGCACGCGGCGGTTGATGAGCGGGTAAAGCGGCGTCGTCGCCAAACCCGCAACGAAAGCGATGACGCCGACGATCGAATACTCGTTGGGCATCCTCAAGACGAATGTGAAGAGATAGAGCATGAATCCGGTGGTGGCCACATTGGCGACGGCGTAGAGCAAGTAGCTGAGCGCCACCCAAAGCAGCTGGTCGTTCCGGGCGATCGCGACGAAGGCCTGCAACGGATTCGTGTTTTTCTTCGCTTTCGCCCGCAGCGCATTCTCTTGCTCGGTGGTTCCGAAGGCGACCGCGAGCGCCGTGACGATGCCGAGGACGGCGATGATCGCCCCGAACGCCGTCCACCCCGCCTGGGTCTGCCCCGAGGAGCTCGCGAAGAGTCCGCTGAAGAAGCTGACGATCGGGATGACGACGACGGTGATTCCGTTGTAGCCGACCGATCCCGTGAACATTCCCAGGGCTGTGAACACTCCGCGCTCATGAGACTCGGTCGACAGGGCGGGGATCATTCCCCAGTAAGAGATGTCGCGGATGGAGTAAAAGATGTCGAGCAGGATGAAGACGATGATGAAAACGACGATGAAAACGGTCTTGTTGACGTTGACGAGGCCGAACAGGCCGGTGAAGATCGCGAACATGAGGACCGAAGAGACGACGCCGCCGATCACTTGCCACGGGCGGAAGCGGCCGAAGCGCGTGTTGGTGTTGTCGATGAGGTTTCCGAGCAGGGGATCGAGGAAGATCTCCGCGATGCGGATGATGAAAACAAGGGCGGTGATTATGCCGATCAGCGCTTTCGCTTCGGACTTGCCGTAATGAGAGAACAGGGTTTGGGCGGCGTAGTACGTGACGAAATAGGTGCTGAGCGCGTTGTAGAACGCCGCCTGCCCAAGGTTGCCCACCGCGTACGAGATTCGTTGGACGATTCTTCCCCGCGGGGCCCCCTTCGTGGTTGTAGTGGACATCTTCTTCTCCTTCGAAGAGCGGACCGCGGCCGACCGCGCCCCGCCGACAGATATTCGGTTACCTATTCAGGTAAACAAAGATTACCTTAGTTTTAGCTGTTAATCTCGCATTTGTCCAAAGTTTGACCGCGTCATTGCGACGCGTGCAGTATCAGGTTTACACTTGCAACTAACCGGTTTACCTTAATGACAACGACGTGATGTACCACTGGAGGTAGATCCCAATGCCTACACCGATCCCCGCCCCGTTTTCACTGCCCGCGCCCTTCCCGGCGTCGGCCTCCGTCCCGTCGGCTTCCATGGCGAAATCATCCTGGCTGGAGGACCCCGCGGTTTTCGCCGTCAATCGCCTGCCTTGCCACTCTGACCACGCATCGGACTCGCCGGCGCAGAGCCTGGCCGGCGCGTGGAAGTTCCGCACCGTCCTGGCGAGCGAGATCGACGTCGAGAACGCCGAATTCGCGAAAGCCGACGCGCAAACGGCGAACTTCCGAACAATCGACGTCCCCTCGACCCTGGAGACCGAAGGGGGATGGCGCCCCGCCTACGTCAACATTCAGATGCCTTGGGACGGGCACGAAGACCCCCAGGCGCCGAAAATCCCCAGCCTCAACCACGCGGCCCTCTACCGCAGGGAGTTCCAATTGGACCCCGACCTCGCCGAAGCCTCAAACGGCGGCAGCGTCACGATTGCCTTTGAGGGGTTTGCGACGGCCATATACGTGTGGCTCGACGGCGCCTTCGTGGGATACGCCGAAGACGGCTACACCCCGAGCGAGTTCGACGTCACCGACATCCTGTTCGGACGGGAGGGCGCCGACATCGACCCCTCGGCCGCGGACCACGTTCTGACCGTCGCCTGCTTCGAACACTCGAGCGCCTCATGGCTTGAGGACCAAGACTCGTGGCGTTTCCACGGCCTTTTCCGCGACGTCGTTTTGACTCGCAGGCCTCGCACGCACCTCGACAATCTGCGCGTGAACGCCGACTACGATCACCTGGCCGGAGCCGGTTCGCTCAACATCGACGCCGCAGTCGCCGAACCGCAGGAGCAGGGCAACATTCGGGCGGTCCTCACGGACGACGCCGGCGCCGTCGTGTGGCAATCGACGGCCAGGCAGCAGGGCCGCACCCGAATGTCCTCGGGCGAACTTCCTGGGATCAGGCCGTGGTCGGCCGAAGACCCGGCCCTGTACACGCTCACGTTGACGTTGACCAGGCGGGGCGCCGCCTCGGACGCCGCGGCATCGTCGGGCGAAGCCGTCTCCGACGTCGTCGAGGCCGTTTCCCAGCGCATAGGATTCCGCCGATTCGCCGTCGAGGACGGAATCATGACTCTCAACGGGAAGAGAATCGTCTTCAAGGGCGTGAACCGGCACGAGTTTGACTGTCACAAAGGCCGCACCCTCACGGAGCAGCAGATGATCGACGACATCGTCTTTTGCAAGCGCCACAACATCAACGCCATCCGCACGAGCCACTACCCCAACGACCGGCGTTTCTACGCGCTCGCCGACCGCTACGGCGTCTACCTCATCGACGAAGCCAATCTGGAGACCCACGGCTCGTGGAACGCCCCCGGCGACGTCGCCACGCCTGAAACTGCGCTTCCCGGATCGCGCATGGAATGGGAAGGCCCGTGCGTCGACCGCGTCGAATCGATGATCCACCGCGATTACAACCATCCGTCGGTCCTCGTCTGGTCCTTGGGCAACGAATCCTACGGAGGCGAGGTGTTCCGAAGCATGTACCGCCGCGCCCACGAGCTCGACCCCGTCCGCCCGGTCCACTACGAGGGAATCACCTGGAATCGCGAGTACGACGACGTCACGGACATAGAATCCCGCATGTACGCCCACCCTGACGCGATCGAGGACTATGTCTCGCACTCCCCGAAGAAGCCCTATATTTCATGCGAGTACATGCACGCCATGGGAAATTCCGTCGGAGGACTGTTCGAGTACACGGATCTGGAAAAGTATCCGCACTACCAGGGCGGCTTCATCTGGGACCTCATCGACCAGGCCCTGTGGAAGGAGTGCGGCGACGAAACCCTGGGCGAGCTTCGGGGCTGCTTGGAGTATGGAGGGGGTTTCGCGGACCGCCCGTGCGACTACGAATTTTCCGGCGACGGCCTGCTGTTCGGCGACCGCTCGATCTCCCCGAAGGCGGCGGAGGTCAAACAGGTTTACTCGAACATCCGCCTATTCCCCAGCCCCGCGGGCGTGCGCGTCGTCAACGACAATCTCTTTGCTTCAACCGAAAGCTGCGATTTCGTGGCCAGCCTCCTCGTCGACGGCGTGAGCGTCTGGTCCCAAACGCACCGGTTCGACGTTCCGGCGGGGAACGCCGAAGACCTTCCCATCCCGTGGCCGAGCGCCGAGAGTCAGACGCCCGGCGCCGAGCTCACCTACGACGTCGGCGTGCGCCTTGCCGAAGAGACTCTGTGGGCGCCGGCCGGGCACGAAATCGCCTTCGGCCAGCACACCGTGCGCGTCCCCGCGAAACCGGGGGAAACCGCCAAGGAGGCGCGCGACGTCGGCGAGGAAGCGCACGGCGACGCAGCCGCGGCGTCGACGAGGCAGGCGCCCGCAGTCCCGTCGCCAGGCGACGAAAACGCTCCGGGCGCGGCGTCGTCCGACGGGGCCCCGAGCCCCGCGGTCACCGTCGGGCGCTGGAACGTCGGCCTGCGAGGAGGGGCGCGCGAGGCCCTGCTCTCGCGGACCCAGGGCGGGATCGTCTCGTGGACGAAATGCGGCAGGGAGTACGTGCTGCGCCCGCCCAGAATCACGACGTTCAGGCCGCTGACCGACAACGACCGCGGCGCGGGCCACGGCTTCGACCGGGCGCGGTGGGCGGCGGCAGGACGCTACGCGCGGTGCGTCGACGTCGCCGTCGACGCCTCCCGCGAAGACGGCGTCACGGTGACCTACGTCTACGAACTCGCGACTCCGGCCAAGAGCAGGGTCACCCTGCGCTATGCGATCGACTCGGACGTCCGCATACGCCTGACCGCCGACTATCCGGGCGAGGCGCACGCGCCCACGATCCCCGCCTTCGGCGTCGAATGGGCTCTGCCCGGCGAGCTGAGACATTTGCGCTACTACGGCTTGGGTCCCGAGGAAACCTATGCGGACCGCTCCTCGGGCGCACGCCTCGGCGTGTGGGAGACGACCGCCGCGCGCGACTACGCCCCTTACCTCGTCCCTCAGGAGACGGGGAACCACCGGGGCGTGCGGTGGGCCGAGATCACGGACGGCGCCGGAAGCGGAATACGCGTCAGGCAGCACGCCGTCGACGGATCGGCGTTCGCAGCGGCGGATGCGGAGGGGGCGACGCTCAACGTGTCTCTGCTCCCCTACTCTTCCGCGCAAATCGAGGAGGCCTCCCACCAGTGGGAGCTGGCCGATCCGTCGAGCACGCCGCTGACGCACTTGCGGCTCCTCGCAGGACAGATGGGCGTCGGAGGGGACGACTCGTGGGGGTCGCCCGTTCACGAGAAGTACCACATCGCCGCTGACCGGCCGCTGCGGCTCGACGTCGACCTGGAGCTTATCTAGGCTGCCCGGCCCCGGCGTGGGCCGGGCGGTCCGCCCGCACTCGGGGATGCGGGCGGCCAAACGGCGGCACGGGGCACGGCCGCGAGGCTAGGGGGCCAGGGCCCCGTGCCGCACCCGCAAGGCCGTCGCGGTCCAGGCTGCCTAGCCGCGCCTCATCGCGGCGCCCGCCATGCCTGTCTCAACCCCGTCACGGCGTCCGCCGCGCCTGCCTGCGCCCCTTCGCGACAGCTTCACCCCGCCGGGGCGAAGCTGTCGCGAGCCACGAGCCTCGTCGATACGAGGACGTGGTGGCAGGAGGAGTATCGGCCGATGATCGAGTCCGAGAGAAGGAGAATGGCGGACTCGGCCAGCTCCGAGCAGTCGATGTCGAACGAGGTCAGCGTCGGGGAGGTGTATTGGCAGACCTCCTGGTTGTTGATGGATACGACGGCGACGTCTTGAGGCACTCGGACGCCTGCGGCGTCGAGGGCCTGCAACGTGCCGACTGCCAGCGGGTCCGCTGCGACGAGGATCGCATCCGGCATATGATCCTCGTTTTCCGCGATCAACCGGGCGGTCAGGCCGCGGCCGTTCTCGACGGTGAAGGCGCCGCCGACATACGACAGCCCGTCGACGTCGAGGCCCAAACGCTGCGCCCAGTTCGAGTACGCCAGATGGCGAAGCTCCTCGTCGTAAAAATGCCTGCCCATGATGTGGCCCGTTCCGCCGACAAAGGCGATGCGACGACGGCCCGCAGCCATCAGCGCGTCAAGCCCGTCGAGAACCGTTTGCTGCAGATCCGGCCGCACCGAGTGGAACAGCCCCGGAGCCGGATTGATGTCGATGAACACGCCGTGCGGCAGCGCCTGGCTGAGGGCTGTGAAATCGTCGTCGGCCAGCGGCGCCGGGCCTATAGAGATGAAACCGTCGAATTTCTTGCCCGCGCCCACGAGCGAACGGGTGTCGGGAAACGGGGTGAGCTTCGTGTTGTGTTCGTCGGCTTTGGCTTTCAAAGCCTCGCGGATTTCGAAAAAATAGGCGTCCTGCAGCCCGCGCTCGGGGTCGATGTTGTCCAAAACGGCCACGTCCTGCGGAATTCCCACGCGGCGCCCCTGCACGGAATACCCCATCTCGTTGCCGGCTTGAAGGATGCGCCTGCGCGTTTCTTCACGCACGGTAAACGTGGGGTCTCCCTTGAGAACCCGAGACACGGTGGCCTTCGAGTACCCTGTCGCAGCGGCGATGTCTGCGAGGCTGACCATGACGGTTGACCGCCTCCTTTTGAACGGGAAAACGAACGGACTTGAATGGAAAATCGTTTTCGCTGACCAATGTACCCATAAAAGCTGGGCAAACCCAAGAAATAAACGAGGAGCCCTCCGCCTTGGCGGAGGGCTCCTGAGATACGGCGCACCGGTCCAAGCCCGATGCTCACACCGAACAGTTTAAGGCCCCTCAAGGCTTTGCGCGAGCCAGACTCTTGCCGGAGGCATCGGGCCAAGGGCCGTGGTCGAACTGCCGCGGTCAGACGGCTCGGGAGAGTTCAGCGAACACCTTTCCCACCGGCTCGCGGATGACGAGGTTCGCCCGCGAGTCGTACGGAGTGGGCGTGGCGTTCATGAGCACAAGGCGGTCGCCGTCGTAGTAGTCGACGAGGCCGGCCGCCGGATAAACGACAAGGCTGGTTCCGGCGACGATCAGCATGTCGGCGTCGGCGATCGCCCGAACGGCGCCCTCCAGAACGCCGCTGCCGAGCATCTCCCCGTAAAAGACGATGTCCGGCCGCACAACGGAGGCGCACGAAGGGCAGCGGGGAACCGTTCCTGCCCGCGCCTCGTCGAAATCGGCTATCGAGAAACGCCGCCCGCAGCCCGTGCACAGCAGGCGCGACCAGTTCCCGTGCAGTTCGAAGACCCGCTCGGACCCCGCCGACTGGTGAAGCCCGTCAATGTTCTGCGTGACGACCGCCGAAAGCGAACCCCTCTTTTCAAGCTCCGCCAGAAATCTGTGTGCGGCGTTCGGCGCGACTCCCTCGCGGGCGTTTTCCTGCGCAAACCACTCCCAATAGGCTTGCGGATGCGTCTCAAAAAAGTCGATGGACAAAACGCGCTCGATCGGGATCTCGCGGTCCTGATGATAGAACCCTTTGGCGCCGCGAAAGTCCGGTATGCCGGACTCCGTCGAAACCCCTGCGCCGCCGAAGAAGACGATGCGCTTCGATTGTGCGATCCACTCAGCCAGCTGGCGCCATTGACTGTCCATGTCACCAGCCTAGACCTCGAGGGCGCGGCGCCGCAGCCGATTTCGCGGCACAGGCTTTTCGCGGCGTCCGGCCTTTATATCGGTGCGACGTCGAACCTTCACGTCGTTTTGCGACGTCGGAGCTTCGTGCGTTTCGTCTTTCTAGGCGGAACGTAACAGGTTAGAGGCTCCCGGGTTCGCTAGGCTCATGTCATGACGATTAAAGACGCAGCCACTGCTTCCGCCATCGCCCTGCGCTTGGAGCTTCTGGGAATTCCCGCCTTGGCGCAGGTCGATCAGAGCGAGACGGACAGCCTCATGTCCCCGATACTGGCGCGCCAGCGCGAGCTTTCTCGCCGCCTGGCGCATCGCCCCTGCGCTGCCGATCAGCGCATCCAGAACTTCCTCGACTCCTACTTGGAGGGCGCCGCCGAGACTCCTCAGCTGCCGCGCTCCACTTTCGTGCTCGACCAGCCCGGCCTGGCCCGCGCGCTATCGCTCCCGGCGGACTCCACGAGCTTCGTCTCCGACTACGTCGAGAGCTACAAAGTGCTGGGCGGCGTCCTGCACAACCCCCGAAACGACCGCCGCACAACGGCCGGCGTCTTCCACGTCGCCGAAGGCGGCCTTCCCATCCCGGATGACAAGATCGCCGTGGACCGCGACGTCTTCGCGCGGCTGTTGGCCCACGCGGTCGACGCGCCGGACGACCTGCTGACCCTGCCGTGGGCATCGACCCGCGCCGAGCCCGCCCGCTGCTTCGTCTCGCTGCTGCTGCGTCCCGTCGTCGTCCCCGAAGTTCCCGGCTTCTCTGCCGAACGGTCGATGGAGATCCGCTTCATCGCCCCCGGCGGCCTCGTCTCCAATCTCGACTTCGTCGAGGGAATCTTCGGCAACGGCGGCGACCCTTATCTTCCCGAGAACGACGCCTCGCTCGCGCCGGAGTCATGGACCGGCCACACAGGCTGCGTCGTCCTTGCTCCTCATCTGACGAAGCTGACCAAGAAGGAGCTGGGCCTGCCCTCGTGGGAGGAGGCCACCGAACGCCAGCGCCGCGACGGCCAGTGCTGGAAAGACGAGAACGAGCTTTACAACGGCGGCAAGGCATTCAAGTGCGTGGCGCGCGACGAGCGCGGCGTCATCGTCACCGTCATTGCGGACAACTACTTCGGCTACTGCAAGAAGGAAGTGAAGACCCAGATCGGCTACTCGGCGAACCTCTTCGGCTGCGTCGAGGAGGAGCACGCCGGCGGGGCCGTCGCCTACCCGCGCTACAACCTGGGTCAGGAGTTCACCGACGTCCACACGCCCGAGGGCCTGACCCTCGAACACGTTGTGGAACGCAACCCGGGCCGCTTCGAGGTGCGCGAGGACGGCTCGGCCGTCGTCGTCGATGACCCGTCCGTGGTGCTGGTGCCCGGCGGAGCCCACTACTCGATGCGCAGCCAGACGGTCGCGTGGACGCGGCCCGACGGCGGAGAATCCTCGATTCCCCTGCTCGTGGGCAACACCTACGTCGCCCCCGGAGGCTATCGGGTGCACGCCAAGCACCGCGAAGGCGACGCCACCCAATGGCATTTGGTGGGCACTGCCCCCTGGTCGACCCAGGCGCACAAACCCGCCACTGTCTCCGGCGGCGGAAAGTCCGAGATATCCAAGTCGCTCCTCGACGCCTTCGTATTCGGCGAGGCCTACGTCGGCGACGTCGACGACGATTTCGACACCGTCCAAAGAATTCTCGACGGCAACTACGCCGACCGCTTCGTCGACCCGGCTAACAAGAGCGAGCATCACCGCTCAATCCTCTCCGAGCGTCGCTCACTGGGAAGCGTGATCAAGCTGCTGACGCCCTCGTCAATGTACACCGACGAGTACAACGCCTTCCTCGGGTCCATCCCGGACCACATCAAGGAGCTCATTTTCACCGTCAAGCGCTTCTACCAGCCCAGCTGGGGCAAGGATTGGCGCAGCCACTTCTCCGTGGGAATCATCAACGGACGCAAAGGAAACTCGCTGCGACTGGACGGCGAAGTCATCAAGGTCAACATGCTGCGCGTGGGGTTCGAAGACGACGGCGCCTGGCGCCTCCTGTCTCTGCGCCCGGACTTCTCGCCCGCCGCGAAGGTTCAGACCGAGGACGACATCACCGCCTCGATCGTGGCGCCCGGCGGGCTCGAATCGACGCCGGATTCCGAGCTTTCGCGCAAGTTCGTGGCCAATTGCGAGGGCCTGCTCTTCCAGCGGCCCGACGACGCGATCGTGCGCGGCTACGACAAGCAGACCGAATCGGACATGTCCGCCCCCGACGCCGACCTGTTCATCTCGAATTTCCAGCCGCTGACGCCCGACGACGCTCGGGCCATGGCCGCTGACGCCCCCGGGCTGTCGCGTTTCACCGAACCCATGCAGAGCCTCGTCAGCCGCGCGGCGAAACTGCCGAAGGCCGATGACCCCAGCGAGGAAATCTACTGGGTTTCCACGGCGAACCCTCGCCTGGTGAACGGGGCGCCCACCAAGAATCCGCGCTATCTCCAGGTCCGCCCGGACATCGCCAATCCGAAGGACGTGGCGCTGGCGGACCTGACCAACCACCTCTTCCGCGACGTTCCACTGGACAGGCCGCTGCGCCACAGCGTCGACGTCGTCGCCGCTGGGCGCCGCAACAACCCGCCCGAAGAAGGCGTGCCTCCGCTGTGCGCGTACAACCCCCTCCACTACATGGAGCTTCCCGAGCTGTTCATGGAGTTCATCTCGTCCATGACCGGAAAGTCCCCCTCGACGACCGGCGCCGGAAGCGAGGGCGCCCTGACCAAGGCGCCGTTCAACGCGCTGCCGGCCATATACGACCTCAACGCCGCGCTGCTGTCCTACGCCCTCAGCGGCTACGACGGCTGGCTGTCCTCCGCCGGCTACATCGGCCCGAAGGTCAAAGTGGCGCATGACATCTCGCTGCTCATCCCCGAAATCTTCTCGCGAATGAGCGTTGAGGAACGCGACGCCCACAATCTCATTGAGCGGGGCTTTCTTGAGAAGATCGAGGACTTCGAACACGAGGGCCGCACGGTCCGCGCCTCCCGCCTCGGCTACCGCATGAACCGGGCATTCGCCTCAACCTTCTTCGGCCGGATCTTCCTGCACCCCGACATCGTCTTCACCGAGGAGATGCTGCGCCCCGAACTGCAGGACGAGGCGATTTTCGCCGACTCGGTGGACGTCATCGTCACCACCCACAAGGTTGTGGCGGAGCACTATCGAGCCGACGGCTCCCTCGAATGGGCCGTGCCTCCGCTGCGGGCCCTGCTGGAAATCATGATCGACGGCGTCTCGCGCGAAGGCTGGGACCTGGCAAGCCCGGAGTTCCGCGCGCAATTCGAGCGCGAGAACATTCTGGACTCGGCCTGGTACGCAGAGCGTCTGGATGCCAAGGCGGCCCGCGACGCCCGTCAGGCTCGCGAGGCGATCGAGGCCCTTGCCCGTTTCTACGAGGACGAAAACAACGAGGAGGTCATCAAACGCCTGGGGCTTGACGAGCGCTTGGCGGCAGCCCGCGCCTGGCTGGAAGAAGTCACGTCGCAGGCTTATCGCGACCACCTCGTCGGCAGCCTCGGTCTACAGCCCTCACTGGCCTAAAGCCAAGGGGCGACGTCGAAGTTCCGCCAGCCATCGCGGCCAAGACACGGCGGACGGGCAATGCGGGCGCCGTGCACCGCCGCCCGGCACACAGCATAGCGACGCCCTGGCAAAAGGAAAGGCCCGGGCGCTGCGCTCGCCGCTGAGGCTCGCGCAGCGCCC
>ERZ772967.220-NODE-220-length-49815-cov-7.469031_pt1 | contig 49815 bp, 48 predicted proteins | sample MGYA00511677_ERZ772967 | MGnify/ENA primary metagenome ERZ772967 (study PRJEB29015, sample SAMEA2737931) | human oral metagenome | biome: human oral; feature: human-associated habitat; material: dental | place: China | collected 2146 ...
CCTTCGACGTCCCGCCCGAGCGCATCGAGGTGGCCCGCGTGGTCAGCGTCAAGGGCACGGAGAGGAAGTGCATGGACCTCGCGTGGGACGGGTCCGCCGGCCTCTGGGTCGCCGAGGGCTGGTTCGACCCGTCCGACCACGACTACGTGCCGGGGTCCCTCTCGGTGTCCTACAAGGTCAGACCCAGGGAGGTCGCGGACGGCCTCCCCGCCCCGGGCGCGGCCCCCGCGCCGACAGCCGCAAGGCCCGCCGGGTGGGAGGACGTCACGGTGACGCCGGAGAGGCTCCCCGACGGCTCCGTGCGCTACACCTACCACTCCCCCACGCTGTTCGGGGACGGGGACGGCCCCGCGACGATAACGGTCACGAGGCGGGAGGCCGAGGAGGCCCGCCAGGCCGGCGCGCCCGCGACCGTCGAGGAGGCGATCGAGCAGGGTTACGAGCCCGTGGGGCGCACGTACCTCCCCGTGGCAAGGGGGAAGGTCATCGGCTCCCCGGGCATGGTGGGTGGCCCCTACAAGACTGGCGACGGCAGCTCCTGCTACATGAGGGCCAGCGACGGCCCCGGCGGGGTGACGAACGTGGACCTCGTGATGTTCGGCGCCGGGACGGGCCTCCAGGCCTGGGAGGAGTACTGCGCGAGCAAGGAGTACATGGATGCGGTCAAGGAGGTGTTTGGGCGTCTCAAGTCACCGGGCACGACCGTGGGGATAGCGTCCGTTATCTCATCGGCAGTGTCCTCTGGTGTGCAGGTGGTGAGATACAATCACATCAGGGATGTGATCGGCCATATGGACCTCTCCGACGAGGAGAGGGCAAGCCTCAATCGAAGGATGGATCTGGCAGAGGCTCTCGGCGCCGTGAACATCGGCCTCTCGATTGCCTGCGTCATCGGTGCGCCGTTCGAGCTGGGCGTCGCCCTGGGGATCTTCGGGCTCGTCAACTCCTTCGCGATAGGCTGGATCGACATGAGCATCATCTGGGACCTGCTGTGGTACGAGAGAAGGGGCTCCAGGTCCGCAGCCCGCATAGACCCCTCCGGCAGCGTTCGCGACGCGGACACGGGGGCGCCCATCCCCGGCGCCAGGGTGACGCTCTGGTATAGGCCCTTCGAGGGCGCGGAGCCCGAGCCATGGGACGCCTCCTCGTGCGGGCAGGGAAACCCGCTCGTGACCGACGACCGGGGGTCCTTCGCCTGGGAGGTGCCGGAGGGCTGGTACCAGGTGAGGGTCGAGGCGGAGGGGTACCGGCCCGCCCAGAGCGGGTGGCTCTACGTGCCGTCCGCAGCAGCGGAGGGCGTCATGGTCCCCATGGCGCGGCTGTCCCCGTCCGCCGCGCCCGGGTTTCCGGAGCGGGCCCTTTCCCCCTCCGCCCCCACAGCCCTCGGGAGGGCCGCCTGATGGACAACGCGCTGCTCGCCCTGTACGGGTGGTTCACGCTCGCCCTGTTCGTGATCGTCGCCGTCGCGCCGCTCTCCTCCTCCGCCGTCGCCATGGCCCTTTGGTCCGCGCTCTCCCTGGCCCTCTCCGCCCACATCGCCTGGCGCAGGCTCCATTGGGTCCCGGTGGAGGGGGAGGTGGTCGAGGTCAGGAGCGGCGCCTCGGGCTCCGGCTCATGGTCCTTCGGCTGGCGTTGGTCGTACGGGGGCGTGACGCACACGGCGACGGACGTCATCGGGGAGAAATTCGTGCGGTTCGCGCTCCTGTTCAATCGCATCGGGAGGGGGACCCGCGCGACCCTCTGGGTGGACCCGCGCGACCCCTCGCGCCTGCTGCCCCCGAGCTGGCGCGCGCGCCTCACCTCCTACCTCGTCGACGTCGTCATGGGCGCCTATGGGACCCTGTACCTGGGGGCGCGCGCCTTGGGACTTTCCTGGGGCGGCGTGGGCGGCCTCGTGCGCCTGCTCCTCGGGGGCTGAGGGTGGCAGCCTGGTGGCCACCCCGCGCTCTGCCCGTGATGCCGCTTCCGCCGGCGAGGCCCGCAGGCCCCTCCCCCGCGGTCCCGTCCCCACGATGCGCCTCCCCGGAGGGGAGGCGGGAAGCCAGGTGCGACAATGCGCGCGAAAGCCACTCCCTCATGTCCCAACGGGCTCAACGGGCCGTCGCCCGCTCCGGCCCCGCCGGCGCGACTCGGGGAGGCTGCCTGATGGACAACGTGCTGTTCGCCCTGTATGGGTGGTTCTCGCTCGCCCTGCTGTTCGTGGGGTGCGTGGGGTCTATCGGTGGAGCGCCCCCTCGTGTCTCTTCGCTTCGGATGGTGCTCGTCTGCGCCCTCCACGTCGCCCTCTCCTTGGCCCTCTCCGCCCACATCGCCTGGCGCAGGCTCCATTGGGTCCCGGTGGAGGGGGAGTCGATCGCCACCAGCCAGGAGGAAAGCCGCTCCTATCCCCCTCCTCCCTATAGGAGCAGCGGCTGCGGCTGGCGCTGGACGTACGGCGGGGTGACGTACACGGCGGAGGACTACATCCCGTTCAACATACCGGACAAGTACTGCTGCGTCTCGGGGAAGCGGACGATCGTCTGGGTGGACCCGCGCGACCCCTCGCGCCTGCTTCCCCCGAGCTGGCGGGATCGGCTCTTCCTCTACCTCTTCTTCGGCGGCATGAGCGCCTACATGGCCCTGCGCCTGGGGGCGCTCACCTTGTGACTTTCCTCGGGTGGTACGGGAGGCCTTGCGGGCGGCGGTCCGATGGGCGGCGCCTGCGAAAGGCTGCATTATGCCCGCCCGTATGCCGCGCTGCGACTATGGGACTGTTGGAGATATGCGTGCACATTCGCCCACACGACGGCACTGATGGATGGACGTGCATGTGGGGGGCTATCGCCTGGGGGGTTGCGGATTACGCGCAGCAGAGAAGGACCTTGCAACTATATTTGGAGGCCATGTTGTTGCCTCATGGACTACATAGATGCATAGAGGATTGGCTCGATTGCCTGGATGGTACCGCCGCAGCGAACTGGTGAACAGTATCTGAAGTTGGCCGGGGGATGAGCAATGGCCCACTTGAGTGCATGCCTAGATACGCGTAAAGTCTCCCGGGGCCAGATGGAGCGGCGCGACAGAAGACGCAGGCTATGGATCGACGCATATAGCCACGAGGCTTGCAAGGCCTTCGGCAGGACACAGGTGCAGGTGGCGAAGGCCATCGGCGTATCACAGAACCGCGTGTCGCATATGGAGAGCGGCGATATGGGCGCTACGGGTATCGATTCCCTGCGTCGCTACATTGCCGTTCTCGGCGGCAACCTGACGCTGGCCGCCCGCCTGCCCAGTGGGGACATCAAGTTCGCTGAGGGCATGCGGACGCAGGCCCAATGGTGCGACCCCACCGCACGTGCGACCCCGGCGCGGTGAACCCCGCCGCGAGCTGCGTGCTCTACACGACAGGCATGCACGACCCCACCGCACGTGCGACCCCACCGCCGCCCTGGACTCACCGCATGTGCGGCCCTACCGCAGGGTCATCCCGTGCCATGGCGGGGCCACCGTCTGCCATAAAGGTCACGTGTCGGTCCGTACCATGTGCGTGAGCGCTCTGTCGCGATACGCCAGGTCGTCCCTTACGCTAAATCCCTGTTGTTCCCAGAACAGGTTCCCACCCTCATTCCTGCCAAAGACGACTAAGGCAACCTTGTTGATTTTGAGCGCGCGCAGTGCACTGAGCGAGGCTTCGACCAGCTGCGTACCTATGTTTCGATGACGCAGTTCGGGGTCGACCGAGGTGTGGTATACGTATCCCCGGCGACCGTCATGGCCAACCAGTATCGCCCCGATCACCCTTCCATCCTCAGCTACAAAGCATGTGTCGGGGTTTCTCGCAAGGAATCTTTCAATCCCGTCCCTTGAGTCGTCGAGGTTATTCAGTCCCATGCCGGAGCAGGACATCCACAACTCACGCACTCCCTCGTAGTCGTCGATCGTCATTCTCCTGATCCTCATGGCAAACCTCCGGCGTGTCGTGCATTCCCAGACAGCACCCCCTAGAATAGGCTTGACTTTACGCGGCGTCTACGCTCCCAGACCCAAAGACGCGCAAGATCCGCCACTATAGACCGTCCCAGTGTGCCAGGTCACCGTCTACCTGCGAGCCACCCGTTCGCGAGTCACCCGCCCGCGCCGCAGGAGGTTGAGCCGACGTTCGGCCAACTCGTCCTTGCTGTCGTCCCCAGGCACCGTCGCATGCGACTGTGGCCGACTGTCTGGATCGTGTGTTTCTCGTTCGAAAGGCAGCGTCACAGTGTCGAGGCCAGGCGAGGCATCGCAACCAAGGTGGCCGAGCTCATCGGTGGCAGAGAAACCATTATCGTCGACGCGAGCACGACGGTGCTCGAGGCTCTCAGGACTGTGGGCGACAAGTCCAACCTGACGGTCGTGATAGACTTCCAAGATCTGCGATGGCAGCATCGACGTGTCGTTTTACCTGATCTCGACGGGCGGCATCTACAGGTGGGAGTCCCTGTCCTTTCAGGGGGGCGTGCTGGAGACTGTACACAGGTATCATGTGGGTCTTGCCGTGCTGAGCCGCAAGGCAAGACCCTATCCTTACCTATCCTTACAACATGACCGACTGGGAGGAAGTGCCTACATGGGACTCAGACATCACAATATCATCGACAAGATGGACTTGGAGCAGAAGTGCGCGCTGCTCTCGGGGGTGACGGCGTTCGGTACGCGCGCCTACCCAAGTCTGGGCATCCCTGAGCTGCAGTTTTCGGATGGCCCGCACGGCATGCGCCATCAGGACCCCAATGCGGCCAATCATCTGGGCATTGGCGGCTCCATACCGGCGACCTGCTTTCCCACGGCGGTGACGGTCGCTAACAGCTGGGATCCCGCGCTTGCCGAAGAGCTGGGTTGCGCGCTTGGCGAGGAGGCCGTCGACCAAGGCGTGAACGTTGTGCTGGGCCCTGGCCTCTGCATCAAGCGAAGCCCCCTCTGCGGGCGCAACTTCGAGTACCTCTCAGAGGATCCGCTGCTTGCAGGTAAGATGGCTGCAGGGTACGTGCGAGGCATCCAGTCGAGTGGCGTGTCCGCCTGCCCCAAGCACTTCGCCGCCAACAGCCAAGAAACTCGTCGCCAGGCGTCGGACTCAGTGCTCGACGAGCGGACGCTGCGCGAGATCTACCTATCCGCCTTCGAGACTGTGGTGCGCGAGGCGCGACCCAAGACGATCATGACCAGCTACAACAAGGTCAACGGCAGCTATGCCAACGAGAACTCCCACCTGCTCAAGGACATCCTGCGCGGTGAGTGGGGGTTTGAGGGGGCCATCGTCACCGACTGGGGAGGTTCCAACGACCATGTTGCCGGTGTCGCCGCCGGCTCCACCTTCGAGATGCCCGCACCCGGGCTCGACTCGGTGCGCCAGCTCGTGAAGGCGGTGCGGGCAGGAGAGCTGGCCGAGGCCGATGTGGACGCGCGCGTCGACGAGGCGATCGAGCTCGCACTCTCTACGGCGCCTGCCGTCGAGGCGGCCGCTGGCAGGCAGTTCGATGTGGACGCGCACCATGAGCTTGCGAGGCGTATAGCGGCCGAGGGTATCGTGCTCCTCAAGAACGAGCCCGCCTCGGCAGGCAAGGGCCAGCCAGCTGACGCAGGGTGCCCCCTGCTGCCACTGCTCCCGCGCACGAAGGTAGCGCTCATAGGCGACTTTGCGCAGAGCCCGCGCTACCAGGGCGCCGGCTCGTCTCTCGTGAACTGCACGAGGCTCGACACGCTCGTAGACGCGATCGGCACGAGCGAGCTTAAGGTCCTGGGCTTCGAGCGGGGGTTTGACCGCACCGACTCCGCAGACGATGCGACGGACGCGCGCCTGCGCAACGCGGCGGTGGCGCTTGCGCAAAACGCAGAGGTCGTCCTCGTGTGCCTTGGCCTCGACGAGCTTGCCGAGAGCGAGGGGCTTGATCGTGCGGACATGCGCCTCAACCATAACCAGGTCAAGTTGCTCCATGCGCTGAGCGAGGCGAACGGCAACGTGGTTGTGCTGCTCTTCGCGGGAAGCGTCGTCGAGACCGATTGGGCCGCCGATGCTCGCTCCATCCTCTATTTGGCCTTAGGCGGACAAGCGGGTGCCTCCGCCGCAGTCGACGTGCTCACGGGGAGGGTCAACCCCTCGGGCAAGCTGGCCGAGACCTGGGCCAAGCGCCTTGCGGACACCCCGACCTACGACAACTTTCCGAGCGATGGCCCCGTGGCGGCGTACCGAGAGGGCATCTACGTGGGCTACCGATACTACCAGAAGGCCTCCGTGCCGGTCGCGTATCCGTTTGGGCACGGCCTCTCGTACACGAGCTTTGCCTTCAAGGACATAGAGCTGAGCGAGATGAACGAGGTCACGAGCACGAGCGTCTCGTTTGACGTCAGCAACGTCGGGGACGTCAGTGGCGCCGAGGTCGCCCAGCTCTATGTGGGCAAGCTCCGAAGCAAGGTGTTCAGACCGCTGCGTGAGCTCAAGGGGTTCGCGAAGGTTCTGCTCGAGCCGGGAGAGACACGTCGCGTGACGATCGATCTGGACGAGAGGGCCTTTCGATACTTCAACGTGCGAACCGGCTCATGGGAGGTCGAGGGGGGCCTCTACGCGATCGAGGTCGGGACATCGAGCGAGGACATTCGCCTTTCGGCTCGCGTGAACGTCGCGGGCACGCATGCGCGGGCTCCGTATGAGGCTCTTGACCTTACGCCTTACGAGACGGGCAGAATGCGTCAGGTTGACGATGCGCACTTTGCGGCGCTGCTTGGGCGTGACGTACCAGACGAGAGATTCAGGATAGACCGCAACGTCTGCTTCCGCGACGTGGGGAAAAGCCGCAGCCCGCTCTTCTGGGCGATCGGCGCCCTCCTGCGCTCGCTCAGACGACGCTCGCGAAAGAGCGGGACGCCCGACCTCAACATCGAGTTCATCTACAACATGCCGATGCGCGCGTTGGCAAAGAACGCGGGGCAGTTCGTCTCGATGGGGCTGGTTGATGCGATCGTGCGAGAGCTCAGGGGCTGGGGTCTTGCGGGGGTGCTGCCAGCGGCTCTCGTCGGCTTCCAGACGGGCAGTGCGGGCCTCTTCGCTCTGGTCTGGCTGTTGTGGTTTTCCCTACCGCTTACCTGGGAGTTTGTGCTCAATCGGATCCTAAACGCTGTCGGCGAGAGGCGCCTCGCAAGGAAGGAGAGTTAGCATAGTCCTCAGGGATTGGACCGAGCGCCATCGGGGGTTCTGGGAGCTCATCAAGTTCAACGTGCTCAGCAACGTCTCGACGATAGTGCGCTTCGCTTTCATATGGGCTGGGTACATCCTGTGCGAGAGGGTCGTGGAGGTCGTCCGGTACGGCCCGCTTAGTGAGCCTGGCGCATCTCTCGACGCACCAGAGGCGCCCGACGAGCCGAAAGCGACCAAACCTTGCGCCGATGGGTCCCCGGTACTTGTTGTCCAGTCTCTATAGGGGGCTCCTTGGGGGGTTTATGTGGGTTGCTGCTTCGGCAAAGACGCCAACCTAGCGGCGGCACCACTCGTGCGTGACCCTCGCGAGTCGCAACAGTGTACACAAATGCCCCAAAACAGCCCAGAGAGGCCATTTTTGCCGATCTGTGTACACTCCTGCGTCCCCACATCTGTCTACAAAAGCGCAACAGTGTACACAAATGCCCCAAAACGATGCCGAGAGGCCATTTTCGCCGATTTGTGTACACTCCTGCGTTCCCCAGGCCTCGTGCGTGACCGGGCGGGGCCACGGGTCCCACGATGTCGACGGCCCCATGACCCCCGTGATGTACAGTTCTTATTGAACCAAAATACCAGGGTGCTCTGGGCTGAGACCCACGCCACCGCCCCGGTGACGTCCTCGCTGCCGGGGCGGTAACGCAACCACCAACCCACGCGAGCTCGCGAAACCTCCTATAAAGTGTACGTTTTCGTTGCCTTGAAGAAAAAAGCTCCATCTACCGGGCTTTTGCCGATCGGCATGACGAAAACGTACACTTTGACATGACTTCCGAGCATAAAGAACCCTGCATGGTCCCAAAAAGAGGCCGGAGGGGCCCCTGATGGCCTTCGAGGCCTTGGAGAGAGCATGGCTCCCGTATCCTGCTATCTACCGAGCGCAGGCCGACCTGCCCTCTGGTCGCCTTCACGCCAGATGTATAATTACCCCGGCCTCTCTGGCACCCACTCTCCCGATATGTCCTGATCCCAGCAGAGACGCGATCCCGACAGGAAGGACTCGACCGATGCCCTCAAGACCAAAGCTCCTGGCGCTTGACATGGACGGTACACTCCTTAACAGCCAGAAGCGCATCTCGCCCCGGACAATCGCTGCATTGTACGGGCTTGCGCACAGGGGCGTCGTCATCACCTTGTCAACTGGGCGCGGTCTTGCCGAGATTGCGGACTATAGGGATGAGCTTTCTTGGCTCAGATACGCATCGCTCGACGGTGGTGCGCTCGTGTACGACCTGGAGGCAAAAAGGCCGATTGACGCCCTCCCCATTCCCGACACTTTGGTCCTCTCCTGTATCGGGATTGGCAGGAGGGAGGGGGTCATGATCCATATGAGCACCACGACGGGATCGGTCGTCGAGCATGGCTACGTCGAGCGGTCGGACGAGTTCGGTGTGGGCATCTACCAGCCCATGTTTGACCGCAGGTGCGAGCGTGTGGATGACATTGCCCGCTACGTGCAGGGCCATCCCCGCACGGTCGTGAAGATTGACCTCTTCCACCTCGACTCCGCGTCGCGTGAGCGTACGTTCGGCAGGCTTTCGGCAGGCTCCTCGCTCTCGCTCAAGCGCGCCGAGGCCACCTCGGTTGAGTGCACGCCCGTAGGCGTCAACAAGGCCACGGGTCTCCAGAAGATATGCGAGCTACTCGATATCGGGATGGGGGAGGTCGTCGCCATTGGCGACGCCGACAACGACATGGACGTCCTGAAGGTGGCAGGCACCTCCGTCGCCATGGGCAACGCCAACGAGCGCATCCGCATGGCCTGCGATGTCGTGGTCGCCGACTGTGATCACGACGGCATCGTCGAAGCCATAGAGCGGCTGTTCTGAGCCAGAGGAACTTGTGCCTTCCAAGCACACCGAGCGTGACCAACTCACAACCTCATCCTTGGGCACAGGCGCGGACGTCCTGCTCCAGCCTCTGATAGAATGCGACGTGGGTCACGAGACGTGAGGAGCGCTCATGTACTTGAACAGTTTAGAGCTATGGAACTTCCGGAAATTCGAGGAGCTGCATATCGGGTTTGACAGGCAGCTTACGGTGCTCGTCGGCGACAACGGCTATGGAAAGTCCGCTGTGGTTGACGCTGCGGCGATTGCCTTGGGGACGTTCTTTATGCACATACTCCAAGCCAGCCAGCGCAGTATTCGCAACACTGACGCGCGGGTGGTGTCTCGTGCGGTCGGTAGCACCATTGAGCGTCGGTCGCAATTTCCGGTCATCGTCCGTGCGGACGGCTGTGCCTATGGTCGGAGTCTTTCCTGGCAAAGGGAGCTGAGACGAGACACGGGACGAACCACCTGGGGGAATGCCCGAGAGATGGTCGAGCTGTCCGAGCGGGTCCATGAGTGTCTCTCGTCTGGGGATATCCCGAGCGATCTGGGCGAGTGTGGTGAGGGCGGGGTGCTGCCCCTTCCGATCATCTCCTATTACGGAACGGGCCGTCTGTGGGCCCAGTCAAAAAACGAAGAGCCGCGTACGTCGCTCAGAGAGGCCGCATACGCCTCATCCCTTTCACCGCGAGCGGATGACGGTAGTCTCATGCGATGGTTGCGAAAGATGACCTACCAGCAGCTTCAAAAGGGCGAGTCCGTTCCCGAGCTGCAGGCAGTGTGCCGTGCCACTGAGGAATGTCTGAGACGCATCATCCAGGCAGATAACGTGCACGTCTTCTTTGATGTCCAAAGCAATGACCTCTGCATCGAAATATATGGCGATACAGCGACCTCGCTCCCTCTCCACCAGCTGAGTGACGGGTATCGGACTACGCTCGGCATGGTGGCTGACATAGCGTACAGGATGGCCCAGCTGAATCCCCATTACGGCAGTGACGCCATCGAGCGGACACACGGCGTGGTGCTCATAGATGAGGTCGATCTGCACCTCCATCCAAAGTGGCAAGCGAGGATACTAGGTGACCTGACGGGCATCTTCCCAGGGGTGCAGTTCATCGTGACAACGCACTCACCTGCGGTGATAGCGTCTGTCAAAAGAGAGAAGCTGCGGAGTTTCACAGAGGGAGGAGTCGTAGTGATTCCCGGGAACCAGACCTATGGCCGCGATGTGTCCTCGATTTTTCGTGAGGTGATGGATGCTCCTGAACGCCCTGAAAAGGTACAGCTCCTGTTCCAAGAGATCGAGGAGGCTCTCGACAACGAGCAATTCGAGAAGGCTCACGAGCAAATCGAGCGTCTCGGAGAGCAGATTGGACAGAACGACCCTCGGCTTACCGAGCTGAAAACTTCGCTCTATCTGTCTGAGCTGTAGGCGAGTGCGATGATCTTTATCAAGAAACGCAGTGAACCTAGGGCGTTGAGTGACGCGAGGCGTGTTTTGAGGCAAACCCCAGATGTCGTGTGCAACTATGACAACCTGCCGCCTCGAACCCGTCGGGATATCGTGGGTTCCCTCGTTGCCGAGCAAGGAGAGATATGCGCCTACTGTATGCGTCGGATTTCGGTACAAGATGCGCGCATCGAGCACTATCTGGTGAGACACCCGAGCGACACATATCGGCGTCAGCTCTCTGGCAGCGGTGTTAGAGCTGATTATGATGCAGATGCAAAATCCTTGGACTACCGGAACATGCTTGCCGTATGCGATGGCGGAAGTGATTCGGGACAGCCCGACCGTACCTGTGACGCAGCAAGAAACGCTGGCAGAAACAAAGATGTCCCACTCAAGGTCGATCCCCTGAACCCCGGGTCGATCGCGCAGGTCAGATATAGGAATGACGGGACAGTCTGGTCTGAGGATTCTGACATCAACCGGGATCTCGACAAGCTTCTGAACCTAAACAGCAGGGCGTTCAGTCTTAAGGAGAATCGAAGACGTGCCCTTGTGAGTCTCCAGAAGAAGATCGAAGGCCACTGCCGTGCTCACGGTCCTCAATCAAAGCGCAACTGGTGCAAAAAGAAGTACGAGGACATCAGCAACGCCACAAAAAAGTCCGAATATGTGGGAATTTTGCTTTGGCAGCTCAAGAGGTGGATGAAGTAGCGAAGCACGTTCGACGTGGGTGGGCTTGGAGGTTCGCAGAAGAGACCGCGTCCGTCTTTGCCAGGCTGCGACCGAGCACGTCGCATAGCAGGAGTTCTGGGGAGCGAGAGGATAGATGGCACCCGCAGGGCGTGCCACGCCTTTGGGCGCGCGTCGGTCATCGTCTTCAGAGGGCTCGTCCAACCCGGGCACGGGCGGGTTCCACGGCTATACTTGAGGTTCGTCTGACGCAAGGCGAGTCAAAGCAACGCGAGTCGGAGGTGCCATGGAGTCGCTGTACAGGAAGTATCGTCCCAAGACGTTCGAGGACGTCGTTGGCCAGCAGCATGTCGTCTCCACGCTGGAGCATGCCGTCCTTGAGGGCAGGACCAGCCATGCCTACCTCTTTTGTGGCCCACGTGGCACGGGCAAGACGACCATGGCACGCATCCTCGCCAAGGCCCTCATGTGCGAGCGCGGCGCAGGGCAGCTCCCGGACGGCACATGCGAGAACTGTCAGCTCATCGCCGCAGGTGAGCATCCTGACGTCTACGAGCTTGACGCGGCGTCGCGCACCGGGGTCGACAATGTTCGCGAGGAGATCATCGGCCGTGTGAGCTTCGCGCCCGTGCGCGGCAGCTACAAGGTCTACATCATCGACGAGGTTCACATGCTGACGACGGCGGCGTTCAATGCGCTGCTCAAGACGCTGGAGGAGCCGCCCGAGCACATCGTCTTCGTTCTCTGCACCACCGACCCGCAAAAGGTGCCCGAGACCATCCTCTCTCGCGTGCAGCGCTTTGACTTCCATGCGATTGGTGCGAGTGACATCTTGGGCCAGCTCAAGCGTGTGTGCGATGCCGAGGGTTTCTCATATGACGAGGCGGCGCTCGAGCTCGTGGTTCGCCATGCTCGAGGCGGCATGCGAGACGCGCTCTCGGCCTTGGAGCAGCTCTCGACCTTTGGCGGCGGCAGCGTCTCGCTCGATGCCGCCCGCGACCTCTTGGGCGAGGTCTCGAGCTCAATGCTCACCGAGCTGACGGGTGCTCTCGCGAGGCGTGACGTGCCGACCGTCTTTGCCAGGATAGGAGAGCTCGTCGAGTCGGGCAGAGATCTGCTCCAGCTTGCGCGCGAGCTCTCGGCGCACCTGCGTGACGTTTACGTTGCGAGCGTGGTGGGAGAGGGTGCGTCCACACTACCTGTGGCGGGAGACGAGCTTCGACAACTCAAGGACGAGGCGCTGGCCTTTGGAGCGCCCGATCGCGTGGCGCGTGCCCTGGCGGTTATGAGCGAGGTTTCGAGCGAGATGCGCGTTGCCACCAACCAGCGTCTGGCCCTTGAGGTGGCCCTTACGCGCATCGCCCGACCCAAGTCAGACCTGACGTTAGACTCACTTGCCGAGCGCGTCGCCCAGCTTGAGAAGACCGTGGAGGTGCTCGCTGCGGGGAGCGCGTCCGTGCCGATGCCAACCACTCCCGCGTCGAGCCTCACCGCTCCCGCGCTGGCGCCCACCGCTCCTGCGCCGATATCTCCCGACCCTACGCCGCAGGCATCGGCGAGGCAGACCATATCCGCCCCTCAAGTTGCTCCTGCGCCTGTCCATGCGGAGCGGCCGGAACCACAGGCTCCCCAGCCCCCAACTTTAGAGCAACAGGCACAGTCAACGTCGCAGGAGCCCCAGCAGGTTCCCGCATCGGTCGCACGACAAGCGCCACAGGAGCTGCTGACTTCGGAGGAGGCGCCTCTCGCCTCGCCTGCGCAGCCAGCGCCCCAGCAGCGTTCATCAGAGGGTGCCTCACAGTCTGATCAAACAACGGGCGCAGGTGCCGCGCAGCAGCCGCAACCCCCAGACGCTGCCGTCCAACCAAGGAAGGAGACAGCTCCAGCAACGCCTGCCGTCACCCCCGCAACGCCTGCCGTCACCCCCGCAACACCTGCCATCACCGACGGGGGGGAGCTGCAGCGCAGGTGGCGTCAGGTTGTGGACGGACTTGTGCGAAGGGACCCACCGCGCGGATCCCTCCTCGCGGCGTCGACCGCGCTCGAGGATGACGGACATCGGCTTCTGATCAACCTGCCCAAGGGCTCGTCGTTCGTGACCAAGATGCTCGACCGCAAGGATGTTCGTGCCACCGTGGAGGCGGCGGTGCGCCAGGCCTTTGGTGAGAGGGCGCTGGTCTATGCGGAGTCGAGCCTCGTCGGGGCTGACATTGCTCGCTCTCGGGCCAAGGCGCCTGCACCTACTCCAGCCCGCGGTACGATGGTGACGCCGCAGCCCTTGTCCGCATCACAGGGGCAAGCGACTCCTCAGGCCGTGTCTTCCGTCGTCCCGCAGCGAGGACCTGCGCCTGTCCCGCAGCCCGCCATGTCGCACGCGGCGGCACCTGCGACAGCTCCCCAGGCAGAGCCGCCCGTTGAGGAAGTCCCCCTGGAGAGTTACTACGACATGCCTTGGGACGAGCCACCTGCGTACGAGGACGAGCCAATGGCTCCTGTCGGCGAAGCTTCCCTGGCCGCAGAGCCTCAGGTGGCCTCACGAGCCGTCCCTGGACCTGAGCCTGTGCACCAGACGTCTCAGCAAGTTGAGCCTAGGACCGCCGTTGTCTTTGAGGCGGAGGCGGCAAACACTGCCGAGTCCAAACCCAAGCCCGATCCCAAACCCAAGGCTAAGACCACAGCAAAGACCGAGCCCAAACAAAAGCCCAAGCCCGATCCTAAGCCCAAATCAAAGGCCGAGCCCAAGCCCCGGTCCAAACCCAAAGGGTCCAGGTCTGTCCCCAAGCGCGCCGATGGCATGCCTCAGGATATGAATGAGCTTCTTGCGATGCTCACCGAGGTCTTTGGTGACGGCGTGGAGGCGAGTGTGGAGAAGCTGCAGGACAGTGCCGTAGAGCAAAATTGAGTCGAGGCCCCTGCCGCAATGTCCGCAAGATGAGGTAAGCTTTCTTCTCAATGAGGACATTCCCCCTGCGTCCGTCTGCGCGGGTGGGCATAAGGAGGATTACCATGGACATGCAGCAGATGATGAGGCAGGCGCAGAAGATGCAAAAGCAGCTCGCCGACGCCCAGGATAGGCTTGCGGACATCGAGGTCTCTGCCTCTGCCGGCGGTGGCATGGTCAAGGTGATCGGTACGGCCGACATGCAGATCACCTCGATCACCATCGATCCCGATGCGCTCGATCCCGAGGACATCGAGATTATTCAGGACACGATCGTCGCGGCAGTCAACGAGTGTCTCTCGAGTGCGCAGGAAGCCGCCAATCAGCAGCTCGGAGCCGTCACGGGTGGCATGAACATCCCGGGGCTGTTCTAAGGTGCTCTAGATGGGAACACCTGCGCAGATGGGCAAGCCGCCACAGGTCGCATCGCCGCCACAGGCTGCAGAGTCGCTACGGGTCATGCAGCCTGCGGAGCCCAACCCGAGCGACGGACGTGCGCTGCAGCGTCTGCTCGATGAGCTTGGCAGGCTACCGGGGATCGGTCCCAAGTCTGCACAGCGCATCGCATACTGGATCCTTGAGTCTGACGCAGAGGCCGCGCGTCGTCTCTCGGCTGCCATCACACGGGTCAAGCAGGAGGTTCACTTCTGTCCGGTCTGTTTTTCGTATGCGGTGCGCAAGACCTGTGATATCTGTGCAGATTCCTCTCGCGACCGGGGTTGCCTCTGCGTCGTGTCGGAGCCGCGTGATGTCTCGGCGATTGAGCGCAGCGAAAGCTATCATGGCCTATACCATGTGCTTGGCGGCGTCATCTCGCCCATGGACAAGGTGGGGCCAGACCAGCTGCACGTGCGTGAGCTGATCTCGCGTTTGGCTGATGGTACGGTGCGGGAGGTCATCCTCGCCACCAACCCGGACGTCGAGGGAGAGACTACGGCCGCCTACCTTGCGCGCACTATAGCGCCCCTAGGCGTCAGGGTCTCGCGACTCGCGAGTGGCCTGCCCGTTGGCGGAGACCTTGAGTACGCCGATGAGGTGACGCTTGGACGCGCCATAGAGGAACGCCGTATTATATAGAGAGTGGGAAAGAGCGGAGCGTGTGCCTGCCGATGTGGCTGGCCGGTACTATCAGGTGAGGAGGTCTGACATGGCCCAGGACAATAACCCAGTGTCTCCACGGGGATCTGCAGTCCCCCAGGGAAGGCGGGCGGTCCCTGGTGGATCAACGCCTCGCTCGCATGCCACAGGCTTCACGAGAAGCTCGTCGAGCGGCCAGTCGCCACTCGCCTCGCGCCTGCCGTCTGTTGGCTCCCACGAGGGGCAGGGATCACTAAGGCCTATCGGCACGCCTCACCGCGCTCAACGCAGGGGTAGAGGCAGAGGCAGTCGGTCTCGCCTTGCCTCGAGCCTGCCGGTCGTGGGTCCCCTCGACGAGCAGGAGGCACCGAGGCCCATTGGTGTCGACCCAGCTCAGACGGGAGCCTTCGCCCGCATCGATGCGAGCCAGGGTGCCACGGTCGAGACCAGGGATAACATTGGCAAGATCTCGCCTGACTCCACTGCGAGCTGGTCGCGTACGGGGCTTGGCGCCGAGATGCGCCTGCGGGGGGCACGACGTCCGCGGGTGGCCAGCAGGTCGCACGCAAAGGAACCTGACCCGCACACGCTTGTAGACCAGCTTAAGGAGCGCTGGTTCATCGTCGTGGCCGCGCTCATCGTCTTGGGCATCAGCTTTGTGCTGTTGCGCGGCTGCATCGAGTCGGCTAACAAGGTGAGTGAGCAGGTGGGTCAACCACCGCAGCAGACCCAGACCTCGGCGGAGGGGAGCGTCACCTACCAAGGGACGGTCTTCTCGATATCAAAGCAGGATGACGGTGCGTATGCGCTGGTCGGCCGTAGGGAGAACTCAGCTTCCGGTGACGCATACATGAAGATCCCTGGTAAGCCTGCGCAACTCGTCCTCTATAATGGCACGATCATCATTCCCGAGAGTCTCGACGAGGGCACGTGGGACGTGCTCGCCTATACGGTTGGCAGCGGATCATCGCCGGTGGTTGACGAGGATGGAAACCCCGTGGGTGGTCCTGGCTCCATCGCCAAGGCGGAGCTCAAGGGGTCGAGCCTGCTCGTGACAGACGATGCGGGTAAGGTGACGACAGTCTCGCTGGAGTAGTCCGGGACATGAGGCAGAAGACAATCGTCGGAGGGCTATTCTGCCGCCGCAGAAGGTTCGTGCAGACGGAGGGGGCTGGCGTGGAAAGATGGGAGCGCGTCTGCGAGAACTGCGTCTTCTGTCAGGAGCGCACGGGCTTTCTGCGCACGCGTCTGGAGTGCATGGGTCCCGGTAGGCTCAAGGGCAGCACCGTCTTGGCAAAAGACCCTGCGTGTGAGGCCTTCAGGATGACACCAAAGGCGAGCTTCGGCCTCTTTGGCGAGCGCAGGTTATCGCAGGCCTGGCCGCTGGCTGGGACGGACGCGAGTCACGCGCGGGCACCCGCTATGGACGAGTCTCCAGACGAGATAGACGTTCTTGAGCTCAAGGCCCAGGCCGCCGAGGCGCGCGCCGCAGCTGCCGAGGCACGCGCCGCTGTGGCGGAGGCGCGACTTCGGCGTGGTGGGACGAGAGGGAATGCTGATCACTAGGTTCCGCTCACCCGAGCGCCAATCTGTCCGCCGAACTCCACCTGTGATCGCTGACTCCACCTGTGGCCGCTGTGAGGGGTCTCGACAGGGCCAGCTGGCGGTGTGGGCCTCGCGACTTCCCAACCTGCGGGTGTTGCGTCGGCGTCGGAGCGTGTCCCGGGCTGTGCTCGGAGCGGCCTTCCGCGAACAGCGGGCCGTCTTGCTGCCAGCGGAATAGTTTCTCAGCTGACCAAACGGATGCGTTTCGTGTCACTTTAGGGTATGAGGACGTATCCTGCGACATAGGCGTCACAGGGTCTGTCGCCGCTGACTTGGAACGAGACGCTCGTGAGGGCAAGGCAGCCCCCATCCTTGGTGACAATGCGCATCTCGCTCGGGTCGACGTCGTCGACATGCGTCGAGTATTCGCCCCTTGGCCGTGAGGCGTAGTGCTCCCTGAGTCGCGCGATAAGCTCAGAGCAGTCAACGTGTAAGGCAGTTCCGTCGGCAGACCAGAAGTCGAGCGTGAGGTCATCCGCAAGCTCCCTCGCGTCAAGCGGGTAGAGACGCGAGTAGCCCGCAACACCTATGTTGGAGCCATGTCTCACAGCATACGTTTCGCGTGTCGAGCTAGACTTGTTTCTGCTGCCCAAGGAGCTATCCAGGACGCCGTTCGAGCCGGAGGGGGTGTTGGAACTGAGGTAGTCGAGAGCCCCGCTCGCCCGACTGTCGCCCCTTAGCTGGTCCACAAGCTCGGAGTTGGTGAGCGCTCCCGTGCGCGATGACAGGTAGCTCCAGCTGCTTGCGATGCGCTCTTGTTCCCCCGTGGAGAGGGTGCCCAAGCTCTCATGGGTGACGTCCGCCGCCTGCGACATGCCGCCACTTGCGAGCGCGGTGCGCAGCCGTCCTGCCTGCTCCTGGTACGGCAGATCGATGATGTTTGCGGGAGTGACGCAGGCGATGAGCGTGACGACGCAGCACACCCCAAAGAGCTCTCGGGGGTGCCTTGCGCGCGCGGCAAGGGCGAGCCCCACCGCGCCGACGATGACGCAGAGAATCGAGGCATAGCGCGACGTCGTGAGACCGTAGGCCGAGACGCGCAGATAGATGGCCATAAGCTGCACGATGAGGATGGGGATGACAAGGGCCCAGCCCCAGCGCAGATACCAGCGCACCACGCCACTGCCAATCATGCGGATGCCTGCCCAGAAGAAGAGTGTGCCGAGCAGCGCGAGGCAACCAAACCAGTTGAGCTGGCCTGAGGGCAGGGTGCGCGTGAGGGCAATGCGCGCGATGTAGAGGTAGAGTACGGCGAGCAGGAGCAGATAGATGTAGAAGAGGGCCCTTCCGACGACGATGCGGTAGACGTGTGGGACGTCGAGCCGCTCGGTGTGGCGGGGGACCTGCGAGCAGAAGATACAGGGAAGCACGAACGTCCACACGAGTGACGCCACGGCCTGATGCGCATTGCTGCTCACGTGTGTGATCAGGGAGTCAATCGCGGACATTACGATGGATAGACCAAGGTGCACGATGCCCGCGACAAAGACGGAGAAGGCCACCCCCTTAACGAGGAAGGCAAGGAGCACATCCTCATTGTCAGACGTGTAGAGCAGCCAGGGCAGACCGAAGACGCTGATGAGTACGATGGCCAACACGACCAGACCAAAGAGGGTGCTCAGACGCTCATCTGCCCTGACTGGCAGGTCGATGGCAGCATAGAGCGCCCATACCGCCGCCCCCGTGGCGGCCTGCACCAAGGTGGGACGTGGTCCTAGGTGGGCATGCGTCTTCTTCTCCGTGGCGTCGTTCTCGTGCGCGTCACGTAACAGCCGTTCGGCGGCGAGCGTGGCCGTGATGCAGGCAAGTGCTGCAAGTCGAGACCCGCTGATGAAGCTCTGGGCTACGAGTGCCGACGTTGCGATGTTTGTGCGCAGGGGACCTCTATACCACAATACCACGAAGAGGTCATCTGAACCTGCGCTTATTCCAAAGACGTCGTAGGCCTGAAGTATCGAGATGAGCGTCCCTGCTGCCGCAAGCGCGATAACGACCGGAAAGCGCTCGAGCATCCGGTGCGCTAATCTCTCCAGTGCACGAATGATCCGCCCCGCCTCGTCAACCTTCATGGTGAGCCCCCGTCCCTTGATATGCCTATGATAACCGATGACCCAGACACCGGGCATAAAGGGGCACACGTCGCGCTACGCAGAGGATGGCGTAACGTAGCGTCACTATTTACGGGTAGGTTAGCTGTCCATGTCCACCGTGCCGCCGTCTAGTGCCGTTTCCTCTCCGATGACCTCTGATCGACGCTGTATGTCCGCGTGCCACTCGACGTTACCGAGTGGCACGCGCATAGCGCACTCGACGCCACCGAGTGGCACAAGAGTCGGCATATGCGCAGTTGCCAGAAGATGTCGTGCCACTCGACGTCACCGAGTGGCACGCGCATAGCGCACTCGACGCCACCGAGTGGCGCGGCCGAGCCCCGCAGATCCGGCGCCCGGGGTGACGCTACGATGAGACGCCCGGGCGAGCTGCCCGCCCGGGCACTGCTGCGACGTCCACACCCGCGAAGGCGTCGTGGCAGCAGGAGGCGCACAGGTCGCGGTGAGGGGCGCGCTCGGGAAGTCGTCCGTCGTCTTCGACAGGGCTGCAGGTGGAGTTCGGCGCAACAGCTTGGAGGTGCATCATTGGCCTGACCATGAAGAGTAACGCGGCGTCCTGCGAGCGGGGACTACCACATGAGTTGCCTTCCGGGACAATAAGCCCTAGACTCAACTGTAAACAAACGGTTTCATGGTCTGATGCGGAGGTCTTGCAATGCATGCATACGCCCGTAATCACGCGAGGGCCATCGTGGGCGCCGTCATCGCCTTTGTCCTGAGCCTCGTGGCGCTGCCCGTCAGGGCCGTCGCGGCAAGCACCTTGGCGGTTACGACCCAGGACACCGGTCATGTCAAGATCATGAGCTCGTGGTCCGACTATGAGGCGAACCGTCCTCCCGAGAACGACAAGTCCACGTGGCCGGCAAGCGACTCCGCCTCACTTGACGGCGCCGCTGCCGTGATCCTGCGTCCGGCAGACTCCTACGGGTATCTTCAGTCCCTGAAGGCGGCTGATGCACAGGGCCAGAACGTGGTGCAGCTTGGCTTTACGGACGTGACAACCGACAACAGGTTCAAGTTTACAGATGAGTTTAAGAGTGGCAATAATCCACTTGGTATCAAGCTTTCGGACCACAACGAGAACAACGGTAACACCGACATCGACTTTGGTATGACCTTTGGCGCGGACGTCACGGTTACTGCGGTCTACCGCCACAGGAGCACGGTTACGTTCTATACCAACTACAGTGCATCTGACAGCTCCGTGCATCAGACGATGGAGGGCTATAGCGGCGACCCGATCGCCGTGACAGTCCCTGTGCGCGAGGGCTGCGTGTTCAAGGGCTGGGCGATGTCTCGCCTTGGGCCGGTTGTGGCAGGGCCTGGAGAGGTATTGAAGTTTCCCGACTCATCTACACAGAGCTACTATGCCATCTGGGGGACATTGTCTCCCGAGGCATCAACCCATACGATCAGCTTTGACGCCAACGGGGGCGAGGGATCCATGGCCCCCCAGACGTACGAGGAGGGCAGGCCACAGACACTCATGCTCAATTCGTTTGTCCGCGTGGGCCACAGCTTCAGGGGTTGGAACACGAGTGCGGACGGCACAGGTACGGCCTACGGCGACGGGGACACGATCGTAGCGACGTCAGATCTGACGCTCTACGCGCAGTGGACTCCCATATCCTATACCGTGACCCTTCACGCAAACCATGGGGAGGACGAGACGAAGCGAGTCACGGTCACGTATGGTGAAGACACGAAATTCATCACCTATGACATATTCACGTGGCCAGGGCACACGATCGTGGGGTGGAACACCAGGCCCGACGGCAGCGGAGCGAACTATGGGCCCGGGGAGTACATTACAATTACGCGAGACACCGACTTCTATGCCGTGTGGGCCGATGCGACCGAGACGCCCGGCTATGGTCCTAACACCACGATACCCAACAATCCTGTCACTCCTGTGACGGCTGTCGAGGAGTCTTCTCGGATCAGGGGCGGAGACATTCAACCAGCCTCTTCCAGGGACAGGGTACAAGACAGCGCCTTACCCCAGACGGGAGATGATCGGCTGGCTGCTCTCGTACCCGTCCTTGCGTTCGCGGGCGCGGTCGTGCTCGTCGCTGGTGTCGTCGCAAGACGGAGGCAGTCACGACACGAGATGCCACGTTAGGTGGCAGGAGGCACGTGAACGTAAGGATGTGGGTGGCGTCGTGGGGCACGAGACCCTCTTGGCATTGAGTTGTTGACTTCGTGGAGCAGGCAGATGTGTATTCCCTTCGGTTCGATGATGGGGTATATGGGCTGCTATGGTCGTGTTTCTTAAGAACCAAGGCGGAGTGCTGGCACGTCGATAGAAGGAAGCGCGTACTCATGGCAACGAGCGAGGCTCAAAAGAGAGCAAACGCAAGGTACCGCAAGAAGAGCGTAAAGCAGATGGCGCTGCGCTTCTATCCGGTTGACATGGATCTCTGGGAATGGCTCTGCGGGCGCAAGAACAGACAAGCATACATTCGCGAACTCATTCGTGCCGACATGAAGCGTTGTACCGAGGAGTCGCTGTAGGCAGACAGAGGCGAGCAAGGCTCACGGACGGACCGGTGCCTCGTGGCCTCGTGTCTGGTGCGGTGCCACCAGGTCTCTTCACAGCAAATGTTTTCACAGCGTATAGATGCAGGAGCGCCCCCGTGCGGGAGCGCTCCTGTTCTTTGGCGGTCGCTGAAGCTAACGTGGGCGCTCGGCAGGCGTGGGCACACTCAGAGACGTGCGAGTTGTGTCCACGCTTCGCCCCTGCCCCCTTTCCTAGTGCGCCTTTACCCAGCCAGAGACGTTTGCCGCATTGAGGAATGACGTCACGTTTTGCGAGATCGTGGTCGTGGAGGTACTGGTGCGCATCTCGTAGACTTTGATGGGGTGTCCGCTCGAGTCATTGATACTCTGCACGAGGCGCTCGCTTCCGCTTGGCGTCACTCCAATGTTCGTCGAGGACGAGTAGATGACTGCCGCCAGCTCGTTCTTGTAGTAGACCTGCATCACCTCTGTCGTACCGCTTGTAGCGCTGGGTGTTGTGCCCGGCGTCGCCTGGGAGCCGTTGTTGACGGTTGAGGTCTGTATGGTCACAGAGTCAACGTAGTCGCTGGGTACGACCAGATCGAAGTATGTGGCATTGTAGGTCTTTGCCGTTGCTTTTGCCACGGTGATATTGACGGTCGAACCGCTCTTGGCGACGGAGCCCGCGATGGGATCAGTCGAGATGACCGTACCCACCTTCGCGCTCGACTCCTCGTAGGTGACGTTTGGCACGAAACCCGCATCCTCGATGATGCTCTTTGCGCTATCTTCGGTTCTGCCCATGACCTCCGGTACCGTGTAGTTCTTGGCGATCTTGAGCTCGACCGTGTCACCCGTGCGATACGTCTGTCCCATCCGCGGGTCGGTCTCGAGCACGGTACCCGGTGTCTCGTCCGAGAGCTGCTCGCTTGTCGTTACGTTGAGGCCCAGACCCTGGAGCTCGCTTGTCGCGTCATCCAAAGACTTACCCTTCTCGTTAGGCAAGGTTCTCAGGACCCCCTCGGTTATCCGTACGGTTTTGCCCGGATTGAGTCGCGTGCCGGGGTCAGGTGACATCGAAAGTATCGTGCCCACGCCGTCATCCGTCCCCTCTTGGAGGATCTCGACCTTGAAGCCATCCGCCTCGAGTGCGTTTCTCGCCGTATCGACGCTTTCGGTCAGGACATCGGGTACGCGCTTTCCGCCCCACATCTCCTGGTCGTACGTGATCCACAGTGCAACGACACTGACGATGACTATGAAGATGATGACAATGGCGACAACGAGCGTTCGGTGCATGTTGCGGTCGTGTGAGTTGGCCGCCTGCATGGTGGCGCTCACGTTGCCGGGGGCATACCACTCGCTGTCGGCACCCGCGCCGGCCTCCTCCCTCTTGGCATTGGCTGCCTCGATGTACTCGCGTGGGACCTCCCTGCCCTCGCTGCGCTGCATGATGGGGATGGGAAGGGGCGCGGCAACCCCGCTGCCTCCGCTCGCTATGGCCGTCTGGTCGGCAAAGTACTGCTTCTCGCGCTCGTACTCCTCATCGTACTCGTCGTCCTCATAGTCATCCTCGCTGTCGGGTTCCTCGCCATCAGTCTCATCGGCATAGTCACCCTCGAAATCAAAGTCGTCGTGGTAGTCGAAGTTGCCATCCTCGGCGTCATCGAGCTCGTCGAGGTTATCAAGCTCGTCGAGATCGTCGAGGTTGTCGAGCTCGTCGTTGTCGCGGCCCTCCGTCTCGTGGTCCGCAGGCCCGCCCACTACCCTGGTGTCGTCCGACGAGCCATCCTCTGCAGGTTTGTCCTCCCGAGGCTCTGGGGCAGCGTCGTCTGCGGCTGGTTGCGTACCAACGTCCTCCTCGACATACGAGTTGTCCTCGTACTCGTCGGCCCTGTCCCTCTGCCCAGTCGCTGGGCGTACGACCGTCGCCTCGGACTCGCTCAAGACAGAGTCGTCAGGCAACGATGGGATCCCAGACTGAACGTCCATCCGGCCGTCGATGTCTTTCTCGTCGGCTGCGTATGCGTCGACATGCTGGTTGCCATCGGTCGTGATCTCGTCATCTGCGGCTCTGCCGCGTAAGTCTTCACTTGCAAAGGACGTGCCCTCGCCACCGTCGCCACCATCGTCGATTGTGAAGTCATCGATCTTGAGGTCGTTCGTCCAGCTCTCGTTTGAACGAGGCCCGCCTGAGGTACGCCACGAGATCACCGTCTCCTCAGGAGACGTGCTCGACAGGTCGGAGAGCCTGTCAAAGATGAGGCTGTCTGCGGTCACCTCATTGTGAGCACCGTCATCGCCAAGGTCGTTTGTCGTGTCGTCGTTATCCGCGTCGTCACCGAAGCTCACCGCCTCGTCGACATCCATGCCAATATCGTCTAGCTCGTCGACGTCCACGTCTGCATCGTCGACATCGGGAGCTGATGCCTCGCTATCCTCGTCCATGTCGTCACTGCAGATAATCCTGTCCAACAGTGGCGTTCCGCAGTGCGGACAGATGAACGCCTTATCTGGCAGCGGCTCTCCGCATTCTGGGCAGTTCATGGGCCTCCAATCCTCGGGTGCAACCTAGCGGATGTGGCTTTGATGTGCCAACATACCGCGACGCTCCTCCCGCGTGGCCATTGTCCCACATGACGGCATCCATGGTACGAGACAGCTTCGATTGGACTGCCGTTTTGCCGCTGCCGTGGGAGAGGCATCATGGGCGAGCAAGCTTCCGATTCATAATTTAGGCTTATGCTACCTCATTTTACCGGTACATACGGGGGGAATTTATCTGTTTTATTGAAAATAATTGAAAAGGCTTTCCTACGCGTCGGTGTGGGGTGGTGCGCTGCGACTGGTCAGCGTGAGGACTCTGCGCTAGCGCTGTCGTGTGGGACAGAGCTTACAGCTCAGGTGGGGTACGTCTATGCGAATGACGGCCACAGAGACGGCCATCGCCTCCGTGATGGTGAAGTCGCGTCCTGTCTGCGCGCGCATGAGGAGTGTGAGTCCTCTGACCTTCTCCTTGGGCTCCTCGATCACTCGCGCCTGAGCGTCGCCCATGATGCTGGCGTAGGATGCTCCGTAGCTGCAGGCGCGCTCGCCTCCGGAGGAGAGGGTCTCGTCGCAGTCGATCTGGACGAACGCCGTCGGGTTTGCGCGGATGACGTCTATCTTGCGCCCCTCTCGCGCGCTGTGACACCAGAGCGTGAGGCACCGTGCATCCGCATGCGGCGAATCCGCCTCGGAAAACTCAAACCCGTAGTGCAGTGGGACTACGTAGGGACGTACGCCATCCACCAACCCCAGGTGGACGATTCGTGCGCGTCCAATAATGTCGCTGATAATGTGCGGATCCCTGACCTCACGGTCGCGTCTTCTCATGTGCGTCATTTTCTCTTGTTGTTGGATAATCAACACTGTGTGTCCCGCAGTGCGTATATCCTGATGGTGCACGAAACTCAGCGCTCGGACAAGGGAGGAAGAGATGAAATTCACGTCAGGCACGGTTTTCTCCATCAAGAGGGATTGCACCCCCGAGGCGGGCTGCACGACGTCGGAGGCGGTCAGTCGCACGGCTGACCTTTCCGTATCTGTCTTCTCGCTCGCAGCACACACCGACATCAGTGCCGAGAGCTACGCCTACCCCAAGCTCCTTCTGGTCGTGGCTGGAGAAGCGGAGTCCTATGAGAGCGGTGGGCGTACGTGGACACTCGCCGAGGGTGATGCGCTCGTCACGCCCGTCGATATCCCGGTGGGAATCCAAAGCCAAGAGGGTTGCGTCTATATTGAGCTCACCCTCACGAAGGAGACGTACATGAACGAGAAGATCAGGGCAGGGGAGATCATCAGGCTAGCGGAGCTGCTGCCGACCCAGGACGGAAAGATCGTGAACATGGACCTGGCGCATAATGATGGCATGAAGTTCGCGCTCATGAGCTTTGCCGCCGGCACGGGTCTTGATGAGCATGCGGCGCCCGGCGATGCGCTGGTTTTTGCGCTTGAGGGCGAGGCGGTCGTCGGCTACGAGGGTACAGAGCATCGTATCCACGCGGGTGAGAACTTCAAGTTTGACAAGGGCGGGAGGCACTACGTCCGTGCCGATCAGCCCTTCAAGATGGCACTGCTCCTCGTGCGTACGTAGTGCCCAAAATCCGCTCTTCAGACATCGGCGTTGTCCTTCGACGCGCCGGGCACCCCGGCGCCTTAGTGCCCCGCAGATTCTGGGGTACCTAAGAATTTGACTCAACTGGGCAAACGTCGCCGCCTCGGTACCCCGCAGATTCTGGGGCACTAAGGCGGCGTTGAGGTCTCCCATCAACGCAGCTCCATGCTATCCACTACCTCGCCTTACCGCCCTCGTTCGTCCGACCGCTTGCAACCGCTGTGCAAAGGATGACATCATTTGCCGCTCTCGAACCTTGAGAATATCAGGTAGAGGGGATTGCGATGGTCCCCACACACCAGTCAGGGAGGAGCGAGCAATGGAAAAGCAGTGGCTTGAGCTCGAGGGTAAGGTCGCCATCGTCACCGGTGCCGCATCTGGGATCGGCAGGCATGTCGCTGAGGTCCTGAGGGGCGTTGGCTCGCGGGTCGTCATCGTCGACCTCACTGTCAAGACCGGAGACGAGCTGGAGGGTATGTACTGCGTCAAGTGCGACGTGTCAGATCGCGACAGCGTTGACGCCATGACGCAGGCTGTCATGGACCGCTATGGTGCCATCGACATCCTCGTCAACAATGCGGGGCTCAACAGGCCACGCCTGCTCGTGGACGTCGCCGGGAAGAAGCCCCAGTACGAGCTTGGTGTCGATGACTTCAACCTCATGTTTGACGTCAACGTCAAGGGCGTCTTCCTGTGTGCGCAGGCCGCTGCCCGCCAGATGATCAGGCAGGGCAAGGGTGTGATCATCAACATGTCCTCTGAGTCCGGGAAGGAAGGGTCGCAGGGTCAGTCGGCCTACTCTGCCACCAAGGGGGCTGTTGACTCCTTTACGCGCTCCTGGGCTAAGGAGATCAGTCAGTACGGCGTGCGCGTCGTCGCCTGCGCCCCAGGCATCATGGAGGCCACGGGCCTGCGCACCCCCGCCTATGACGAGGCGCTTGCCTACACGCGCGGCACCACTCCCGACAAGCTCAACACCGACTACAAGAAGTCCATCCCCGTCGGTCGCCCCGGCATGCTCGACGAGGTGGGCTACACCGTGGCGTTTCTTGCCTCAGATCGCGCTGGCTACATCTCGGGCACGACGATCAACATCTCTGGCGGCAAGAGCCGCGGCTAGTGCAGCACCCCGCGTTAGGTGACAAGATGCCAAAGGCTGCAGACAGCAGGATCAGCGCGCTACTCGCATACTTCTCGCGGCATGCGACGGCAACGTTTACGGAACTCGCCGAGACGTTGGGCGTGAGCTCGCGTACCGTCCGCAACGACGTCAAGAGGCTTAACTTCTTGCTAGGCGATATGGCCACGCTCGAGAGCGAGGCGGGCGTGCTGGCGCTTGTCATCTACGATCGCGAGGCGTTCTTTGCATATGAGCGGGAACTGAGGGCGGCGAGCGAACAAGCGCCAGATTCCCCAAAGAGTAGGCGTGCGCGCTTGTTCGGCCTGATCGCCAGCTCAGCGAGTCCGGTCACGATGGAGCGCCTTGCGCAGCGGCTTTACATGAGCAGGTCTACGCTTGCGGCTGACCTGGCCGCCCTGCGCGATGACATCGCCCCTTGGGGACTGAGTATCCTGGGGCGCGAGAACAGCGGGCTTGTCCTCGACGGCAATGAGATTGACATCAGGTCCTATATCATCGATAAGGCATACGATGCCATCTATGGAAATCGTCCACTTGATGGGCAGATCCAGGACATCATCGCCAAGAACGCGCGCCTGATCTCCTCCGAGACGAGCATCCGCGACATACTTGTCCGTTACGTCACCGTCATGCTCGATCGCTTTCGCCGGGGCCACGCCATCGGTGCTATCGACGAGCCGTTGGTGGACTTCGTTGAAACGCCCGAGTTCTCGCTCGTCGATCGCCTCGTTGACGATATCGAAGGGGTCACGGGTGGCAGGTACCCGTACAAGGAGCGCCTGTTTGTCCTCCTCTCCATCGTTGGCGTGCGGACGCCGGGCGACGCCGACTCCGTGGGGCCGATCGAGCTGGACGAGGAGGTCGTCTCGCTGGTGAAGGACATCGTGACTGCCGTGCACGACGATCTTAACATTGCCATCAGCTTTGGGGATCTCTCTACCGAAGTCCTGTACCATATCAAGTACATGCTCAACCGCTTGCGCTGTGGCATCGTGCTGAGAAACCCGCTCCTGGGGGACATGAGGGAGAAGTATCCGCTCGAGTACGAGATATCTGGTATCGCCGCCCGCATCATACGCAATCACAGCGGCATTGAGGTGCCCGATGACGAGCGGGGTTACCTGACCGCCTACTTTGGCGTTATCTTCGAGCGTCTGAGGACCTCCAGCATGAGGCATCTGAAGATAGCCGTGGTCGCGGGGTCAGAGCGCATCACGGCCCATCTCATTGAGGCGCAGCTGCGCAAGGTGCTGGACAGCTCTGACGAGGTGTCCCTCTTCACCCGATCAGAGGTGGGGGAGGATGTGCTGGAGGGCTTTGACGTGGTGCTGAGTACGACGCCGCTTTCGCTGTCGTGTGATGTGCCCATGATCATTGTGCATGAGGTGTTCGACGAGCAGGAGATGCTGGGTCGCATTCGGCGTGCCGTCAAGTCCGGTGAGGCGATCCATGCGGCCGATGCGGGCGCCAGCCCCACGATTCGCAGCCTGCTGAGGCCGGAGCGCTTCTTTCGTCTCGAGGATGTCGAGGACTATGCGGGCGGTATCGCCAGGATGGTTGACGATCTCATTGGCCAGGGCTGCCTGGATCAGGGGTTCGCAGAACGGCTCAAGAAGCGCGAGCTGCTGCATCGCATGGTGTTCGACCATGCGGTCGCCCTGCCACACTGCCAGCAGTTTGCTACGGGGGACATTGTGCTTGCGCTGGGGACCTTTCCTCGGCCAGTGGCGTGCGGGCATGATCTCGTTCAGGTCATATTCCTGCTGGGCGTGCCTGAGTCCGTCCATGTCGATGAGAGCGCTCTTGTGCGGGTCTACGACGAGATAGTCCAGATCGTGCAGAGTAAGACCCTCTGCGAGCGCCTTGCGGGCGCTACGACCTACGAGGATGCGATCCGCGTCCTGAGCAGAGGGGAAGTCCAGTGATGCGCTGTGTGGCCGGAGTAGAGTCGATGGCTGTGATGTGTTTGGTTGCTACCAAGATATGGAAAGAAGGGAGGGAAGAAGAGTGCTCGCAGTCATACTCGTCATCGTTGCCGCGATGGCGGCTCAGTTCGTTCTGACGTATTGTCAGATGCATGACTTTTCTCGTGAGTTCGCAAAGCTCAAGAGAAGGGGTAGGGTTGCTGTCGGACGTAGGAGTGGAGGCTTTCATGCCGGCGCTATCGTGATGTTTCTTCTGGACGATGACGGCATCATCCGGGAGGGCAAGGTGCTTGAGGGCGTCAGCTCCTTCGCGCGTGTGAGGGACCTTCCCGGTTACGAGGGAAGAGACATCTGTGACTTGCGCGCCAGCGACGCACCCAAGGGCCATCGCAACCTCGGCAAGGCGCTCGAGGACGCCGCACGCACCTATGGGCTCTATGTTTCGGGCAAGCCGATCCCAGAGCCAGCCGCGCCCGCCCAGAACGTGGGCAAGGCAATGGAAGGCCTTCTTGGGCGGGTAAGGGTCCCCAAGGACTACCAGTCGACAATAACTAAGAGATAGGAGAGGGTCCGTGGAAGCCATTACTAACCTCACATCCGCATTCATGAACCTGTTCTATGAGGGCGGCAAGCAGTTCACGAGCTGGGTGACAGGAATAATCCCCCTGATCCTCATGCTCCTCGTCTTCATGAACTCGCTCGTGGCGTTCATTGGGCAAGAGCGTGTCAATCGATTCGCGAAGTTCTGTACAGGAAACCCCCTGCTTCGCTATCTTGTGCTCCCGTTTGTCAGCGCCCTGATGCTTGGCAACCCCATGGCGCTCTCGATGGGCAAGTTTTTGCCCGAGTTCTACAAGCCTGCCTACTACGCGGCTGCCTCGTATCATTGTCACACCAACAGCGGCATCTTTGCGCACATCAATCCCGGTGAGATCTTTATCTACCTGGGCATCGCATCGGGTGTCACGGCCCTCGGCCTTGACACGTCGCAGCTTGCCCTTCGCTACCTTCTGGTTGGCTTCGTCGCCAACTTCATCTCGGGGTGGTCGACCGAGTTCACCACACGTCTGGTCGAGCGCCAGCAGCGCGTACGCCTCGCGCGCGAGCTTGGTCAACACAACGAGCACCTTGACGCTGCGGCGTAGGAAGGAGACCAAACAATGGCTGAGTTCAAGGCTATCAAGATCGTTGCAGGCGATGGTGGTTGGGGAGGCCCGCTTGTGGTCAAAGCCACGCCTAAGCGCAATAAGGTTATGTACATAGTCGGTGGTGGCGCCGAGCCCGAGTGCCTCTCTCGCATCGTTGAGCTGTCTGGCATGACGCCCGTCAATGGCTTCAAGACCTCCTGCCCGGAGGAGGAGATCGCCATGGTTGTCATCGACTGCGGCGGCACCCTGCGCTGCGGCATCTACCCGCAGAAGGGCATTCCCACCGCCAACGTGATGCCGACTGGCAAGTCGGGTCCGCTGGCACAGTACATCAAAGAGGACATTTACGTCTCTTCGGTCAAGTCCAGCTGCATCTCTCTTGCAGATGGATCCGAGGCCGTCTCTGGCAGCTACGCTACAGCTGAAGGCACCGCCACTGCTGCCACCAGCGAGGTCAAGGATTCTGGTGCTGATTCTGGTGCGTCTGGCAAGGACAAGGACTACATGGCGAGCACGCCGCAAAAGAAGAGCAGCCTGCTGTCTGCCATAGGCATGGGCGTTGGCACCTTTGTCAACACGCTCTATCAGGCGGGTCGTGACGCCATCCAGACCTGCATCACCACGCTGTTGCCGTTCATGGCGTTCGTCGCGATGCTTATTGGCGTCATCAACGGCACGGGGCTCGGCAACCTCATTGCCAACTTCCTCTCGCCGCTCGCTGGCAACCCCGTGGGCCTGCTGGTTCTCGGCATCGTCGTGTCCATTCCCGGTCTCTCTGCGCTGCTTGGTCCCGGAGCGGTCATCGCCCAGATCATAGGAACGCTTATCGGTGCCGAGATCGGCAAGGGCGCCATTGCGCCCCAGATGGCCCTGCCCGCGCTGTTTGCGATCAATAACCAGTGTGCCTGCGACTTCGTTCCCGTTGGCCTGGGCCTTGCCGAAGCCGAGACCGAGACCATAGAGGTCGGCGTACTATCTGTCATGTACTCCCGCTTCCTTACCGGCTGGGTTCGCGTACTCCTCGCATTCGCCGCATCCGTCGGTCTGTACGCGTAGTATGTTGGCGTCGGTAGGTGTCCCCTGCGCTTACGTTTGGCACGAGTAGATTGGAATGGTGATGAAAGCTATCTATGAGAACAAGGTACTGGGCGTGGGCCCTCACGCTGAGGATTTTAGGGCTACCAATATGCTCATCCTCTTTGGTGCGACAGCGCCCCCAGAGCTCAAGGACTATTGCTACCTGGTCAATGTGAATCCCATAGACGGGCAGATCTCTGTCGGCGACATTCTTCGCATAGATGATGGCTTCTATAAGATCACGTGTATCGGTGCCGAGGCCCCGGTCACCCTGCAGAGTCTGGGGCACTGCAGCATCAGCTTCACCGGTGTCACCGAGCCCAACATGGCCGGCACGCTCTACGTGGAGCAGGCCGAGGTCCCCGTGCTACAGGTCGGTACCACCATACAGATCATCAAGTACGAGTAAGGGGATGGCACCCCGGCGCCTTAGTGCCCCGCAGATTCTGGGGTACCTAAGAATTTGACTCAACTGGGCAAACGTCGCCGCCTCGGTACCCCGCAGATTCTGGGGCACTAAGGCGGCGTTGAGGCCTTATGGGTGCAGACTTCGCGAAGGTTGCGAAACCTCAGCGGTCTTGGCGATCGTGGTATATACTTTTAAGGCTTTTCCACTGAGCCCCGTAATCTCGCAGGAAAAGATCCGGCTGTCCGTCCAGGGGCCGCCGAAGCACAGGTTTCAAGGAGGAGTCAAGTGACCAAGTCGACTCATTACGCCAAGAAAGGTGAGGTCGAGCGCAAGTGGGTGCTTATCGACGCTGACGGCGCCACGCTCGGTCGCCTCGCGACGAGGGCGGCCATGATCCTTCGCGGCAAGGATAAGCCACAGTATACGCCCAACGCCGACACTGGTGACTTCGTGATTGTCATCAACGCAGACAAGGTGAGGCTTACGGGCACCAAGGCAGAGCATAAGAGCTACTGGCGCCATTCTGGTTGGCTGGGAGGCCTCAAGACAGAGTCTTTCGCAGACGTCATGGCCAAGCGTCCCGAGCGAGTCATCGAGCACGCCGTCAAGGGCATGCTTCCCAAGACCACGCTCGGCCGCCAGCAGGGCATGAAGCTCAAGGTCTATGCTGGCCCCGAGCACCCGCATGCTGCTCAGAATCCCACCAAGATCGATCTGGAGGCGTAACCGATGGCTGATAACATCGCTCTGTATACCGGCACTGGGCGTCGCAAGGAGGCGACGGCACGTGTCCGCCTGATCCCTGGCACCGGTAAGGTCAGTGTTAACGGCCGTGAGGCCGCACAGTACTTTGGGCGCCAGCAGCTCGTTGATAACGCTATGGCTCCGTTTCGCGTAACTGACACCGTCGGTCGTTTCGACGTCTTCGCGAACTGCGACGGAGGCGGCATCAACGGCCAGTCTGGGGCACTACGTCTTGGCATCGCCCGCGCCCTGCTCGAGGCAGGCGAGTATCGCGCCGAGCTCAAGAAGGCTGGCCTGCTTACGCGAGACTCCCGTGCGGTTGAGCGCAAGAAGTACGGCCTCAAGAAGGCCCGCAAGCGCCCGCAGTTCTCCAAGCGCTAGGATCCTCTTGGCCCACCGCTGTGTGGCGTGTGCCGTTCCTATCGGCAAAAGAGGAGTTGTTTGTGTGGGGAAGTCGCGTTTGCGGCTTCCCCGTCTTGTGTCTGACGCAGGCGTGAGGGCAATCCCGCTCCCCTGTAGTGACTCGGTCGCCACAATGAGCTGCCTGATTGCGCAATTCGCCTGGGCCTTCTGGGTGCACCTAAGTTCCCGCGACCGTGCTTGAGCCCGATTTTATCGGATGTACCCCGTATCCTCATCTGACGCAGCAGACATATGCTGCTAGAATTCTGCCGTGTAAAGTCTGAGGCGTAGTCCTACGTGCCGGGTCGTCGCGCAAACGCCGTGGTGCCTGGCGCAGGAGAGGAAGCTATGAGGTACTTTGGGACGGACGGATTTCGCGGCAAGGCCAATGAGGGTCTTGACGTCGAACATGCCTACAAGATAGGTCGCTTCGTAGGGTGGTACTACGGCGCGCGTCAGGAGCGCAAGGCCCGCGTCGTGCTCGGTAAGGATACGCGTCGCTCAAGCTACATGTTCGAGTCCGCACTCGTGGCGGGGCTCGTTGCCTCCGGCGCCGATGCGTACATGCTCCACGTCATCCCCACGCCCGGGGTCTCCTACGAGACGCTTGACGGCCGATTCGACTGCGGCATCATGATCACGGCGTCGCATAACCCCTTCACCGATAATGGTATCAAGCTCGTCAACAGCGAAGGCTACAAGATGGACGAGGACGTGCTTGAGCGGATAGAGGACTACATCGACGACAAGGTGGAAGTCCCCCTCGCGACGGGCGATGCCATAGGGTGCACTGTGGACTACATGCAGGGCCGCAACCGCTATATAGCCTCCCTCATCGCCAGCGCCAACTTCTCGCTCCAAGGTGTCAAGGTGGGGCTTGACTGCGCGAACGGCGCCGCCTCCTCGGTCGCCAAGCCCGTCTTCGATGCGCTCGGGGCGGATGTGCGCGTGATAAGCAACGCGCCGGACGGCTTTAACATCAACGTCGACTGCGGCTCCACCCACATCGAGCGCCTGCAGCGGCACGTGGTTGAACAAGGTCTTGATGTGGGGTTTGCCTATGACGGAGACGCGGATCGCTGCCTTGCCGTCGACGAGCGCGGTCGCACCGTTGACGGTGACCTCATCCTCTATATCTGTGGGAAGTATCTGCATAAGCATGGTCGCCTTGCCGCGGGCACCGTCGTCCCCACGGTCATGAGCAACTACGGCCTCTTCAAGGCCTTCGACGAGGCGAGCCTCTCGTACGTGACCACGGATGTGGGCGACAAGAATGTTTATGCCTGCATGCGCGAGAATGGCTACTCGCTCGGCGGGGAGCAGTCGGGCCACATCATCTTTGGCGACATCGAGCGCACTGGAGACGGCATCATGACGAGCCTGCGCATCATGGAGGTCATCCGTGCGGAGCGAGAGACCCTCTCTCAGCTTGCGGCGCCCGTAAGGCTCTATCCCCAGCAGCTCGTGAACGTTCGTGTTGCGGACAAGGCTGCCGCCATGGAGTCCGTCGATGTCAAGGCGGCCGTCAGAGCGGCCGAGGAATTCCTTGGGGGCAACGGTCGGGTGCTCGTGCGTGCTTCCGGCACCGAACCCCTCATCCGCGTGCTCGCGGAGGCACCAGAGGATGCGCTGTGCACCCAGGCCAATGATATCGTCGTCAGGGCGCTCGAACCCTTTGGGGTGTAGTCTCGAGCGAGTTTGAGGGGCCTCGGGCAAGCTGCTTGTCCGATCGAGCCAACAGGGCACAAAAAGTGGCTCTGCGTTCGTACATCCAGGTTAGCGTGGCAAAGATGGAGGCATGCGCATGTGCGGAATCGTAGGATATACCGGCAAGAATCAGGCAATCAACTACCTGCTCGATGGCCTTGCGGCCTTGGAGTACCGCGGGTATGACTCGGCTGGCGTTGCCATCATCTCGCCCTCAAGGCACTTGCACGTCGTCAAGTGCCAAGGTCGTGTGGAGGCGCTGCGCCAGCGTTGCGATGACGCGAACCTCGTGGGTAGCTGTGGCATCGGCCATACCCGATGGGCCACCCATGGCGCCCCCGCCGACAGGAACGCCCATCCGCACACGGACTGCTCGGGCAGCATCGCCATCGTCCACAACGGCATCATCGAGAACTTCGAGGAGCTTCGTCGCAGCCTGCGTGCCGAGGGACACGAGTTCAAGAGCGAGACCGACTCCGAGGTCATAGCACACCTTTTTGGGGATGCGTGGAACGGTCCGGCCAAGGGGGACATGGTCGGCGCGCTGCGTAACACCGTCGCGCGCCTTGAGGGGTCATGGGCCATCGCCGTCATCTGTTCCGACGCACCTGACCAGATCGTCGTGACGCGCTGTGGAAGCCCGCTTGTCGTGGCCTCCACCGAGGACGGCGCATACGCGGCATCGGACGTCATACCGCTTTCCTCCGTCACGGACCACGTGGTACAGCTTGAAGACGGTGACATCGCCCTGCTCGAGAAGGACGGGGGCATCACCGTCTATGACGCGAGTGGCGGCGAGGTAACAGAGCCCAAGGGCCTCGACATCGATTGGGACGCCTCGATGGCGACGCTCGGTGGCCACTCTGACTTCATGGGCAAGGAGATCGCCGAGCAGCCCGAGGCTATCGAGCGCCTGCTCAAGGATCGTCTCGGCAAACATGGCATCGAGATGGACGAGCTACGCATGACGCGCGAGGAGCTGTCTCAGGTAGATCGCGTCTACATCATCGGCTGCGGAACCTCCTACAATGTGGGTCTCATAGCAAAGACCCTCATAGAGCACTGGGCTCGGATCTTCGTCTCGGTTGAGTTCGCCTCGGAGTTCAATTATGCCGACGTCCTTGTGACCGACCACACCCTCTGCCTCATCATCACGCAGTCTGGCGAGACGGCAGACACCCTAGCGGCCGCTCGCAGGCTCAAGGGCATGGGCTGCAAGATCTTCGCGATCACCAACGTGTTGGGGAGCTCGGCCGCACGTGAGGCCGATGGCACGCTCTACGTGCAGGCTGGTCCCGAGGTGGCTGTTGCCTCCACCAAGGCGTATACTGCCCAGATGGTTGCGTCCGCGCTCGTAGCCCTGCGCTTGGCCTTTGCTAACGGCAGCATGACACCCTGTGACGTCGAGATGATCTACCGCGAGCTCAGGCAGGTGCCTGACCTCATCCGCGAGATCTTTAACCGCAGTTGGCAGGACAAGCAGGCCGTGCCCATCTTCCAGGATGCCACGAGTGCGCTTTACCTGGGGCGTGGCACCAACTCGACCACGGCCTACGAGGGTGCCCTCAAGATGAAGGAGATCGCCTACGTGCATGCCGAGGCCTACCCCGCAGGCGAGATGAAGCATGGTCCCATCGCGCTCATCGAACCCGGCTTCCCGGTACTCGCGGTGGTTCCCGATGATCACGTGCACGATAAGACCGTCTCGAACATCATGGAGTCCATCGCTCGCGGAGCCAAGGTGGTCGCTGTGGCGACTGACGGTGACGAGGAGGTGGCCCAGCTCTGCGAGCAGGTGCTATGGGTGCCGAAGATGGACGAGTACATTGTGCCCATCGTCGCAGTCGTGCACCTGCAGATGCTTGCGCGCTACGTCGCCAAGGCCAAGGGTCTTGACGTTGACAAGCCGCGTAACCTCGCCAAGTCCGTTACGGTTGAGTAGCAATGACGGGCGAAGGGGAGACGTGATGGCAGTTGCGGGCATTGGCGTAGATATGCTTGAGATAGCGCGCATGGAGGCCGTCATGCGTCGGCGTCCGAGCTTTGTCGCACGAGTCTTCACCGAGGACGAGCGCAGCTACTGTGATGCGAGTCCCAGGCCGGCAGATCACTACGCTGCCCGCTTCGCGGCACGCGAGGCCGTGCTCAAGGCGTTGGGTACGGGCTTCTCGGAGGGCGTGGGCTTTAGGGACGTCTCGGTGAGGCGCGCTGACAACGGTCGGCCCAGCTGCGTCCTTTCGGGCCGTGCGGCCGAGATTGCCGAGGCCAGGGGTGTGCAGGAGGTGGCGATCTCGCTCTCGACGACGCACGATGAGGCCGTCGCGACCGCCGTGATGGTGACCGAGGCCGTTCGTCCGAAGCGGGATGCGACACATGGCGCCGCCACAGAGTTTCAGGCGTCATTCAAGAGCGCCCGCGTCATCGTCGACGAGCTCGAGCACCTCGCCGGAGAGGGCGAGGATGTCCGAGGGCATGTCGACAGAGACGCTGGGGTGAGGCCCATCGAGGTGGGCACAGAGGAAGAGCAACATGCGCGAGTGGGCAAGTCGTCTCGCGAGGAGGCCTAGGAAGGTGACATCATGCAGCCAGTCCTAAACGTCGAGGATGTCAAGCAGGTGGAGAGTGACCTCACCGGCGTGGGCGTGAGCATATCTGAGCTCATGCACAGGGCTGGAGTATCGACGGCCCGAGAGGTCATGGGCATGGGCAACGTCGAGGAAGTCGTCGTGATGTGTGGTCTTGGCAACAACGGGGGAGACGGTTGGGTTTGTTCCGAGAGTCTCAAGGCCAGGGGCATCCGCGTAAGCGTGGTTACCCCGGTCGAGCCAGACGCGATACGTGGTGACCTCGCCCGCGTAGTGGCCAATAGTGCCGAGCACGCCGGCGTTTCCGTGCTCGTCGCCCCTCCGCGCGACCAGCTTGAGAAGGTGCTCGCAGCCGCCGACGTCGTGGTCGATGCCATGCTCGGTACCGGCTTCCATGGGATTCCCCGCACGCCCTTTGACATCTGGATAGACTGCGTCAACGACTCTGACGCACGTGTCGTCGCGGTGGACGTGCCGAGTGGCCTCTCTGCCCAGACCGGCCTTTCTGCCGGCGGCTGCGTCTCGGCAGACCTCACGGTGACGATGCTCGTGCTCAAGCCGGGCCTGCTTGCCGACCAGGGTCGAGACACCTGCGGCACCATTGTGGTGGCGCCTCTCGCCGAGCAGACCGAGCAGCTCGTGCGTGAGGCGGACCCCGTCGCCTGGCGTGCCGACCTCGCGGACTATGCGGGTATGCTCCCACCTCTCTCAAACGCGGACAATAAGTTCACGCGCGGCTCGGTGCTCGTCGTCGGGGGATCGCAGCGCTTCGTCGGGGCTCCGGTCATGGCCGCGCTTGCTGCGGCACGAGCCGGCGCAGGCTATGTGACGCTTGCCGTTCCCGCGCCCATCGTGCCTGTCATCCAGTCACAGCTGCTTGAGATCCCCGTGCTCGGCCTTCCTGCCAAGGACAATGGGACCTTCTCCGATGCGGCTGCCATCAAGATCGCCGAGCTTGCCGAGAAGCGCTCCTGCACCTTGGTCGGCCCGGGCATGCGCGTGACCGCCGGCACCGTGAGTGTGGTCTCACACCTGCTCTCTGCCGAGGTGCCACTAGTCGTCGATGCCGACGGCCTGAACTGTATTGCGCGCTTGACCTCAAACTCCCTGGACGAGTTTCCCGAGCTATTGCGTCGCAGCGACCCTTTGGTCCTGACCCCGCATCGTGGCGAGCTGGGGCGTCTGGTTGGCCTGCAGGCAACGCCGCCCAACTCACTCACCACCGCAATGGAGGCTGCGCGTCGTATCGTCTGGGCGGATGGCGGAAGCGAGCTGTGCGTCGTGGCCAAGGGATCGGCGACTGCCTGCCTGAACGCAGAGGTCGCGCTTTTGCCTAAGCCAGGACCCGCATCTCTGGCCACGGCAGGCTCGGGCGACGCGCTCAGCGGCGTCATCGCGGCGCTTCTCGCGCGAGGTAGCATAGACCACGAGGACCTGCCCACGCTCACGGCGCTGGCCTGCGAGATTCACGGGCACGCCGGCTCGCTGGCCATCAACGAGCGTGGGTCTCGCGGCGTCATGGCTCGTGACATCATAGACATGATCGGACTGGCAGAAGATGCACTTGAGGATGACATCGCCTTTCCCGAGGGCGAGCCAGAGGAGTAGGCGGTGGCAGCGGTGGAGGATGTGATGTCGGGACGCGACGTGCTTAAGAACTGCCCTCTGGACCGGTGGGCTTGGGTCGAGATAGACCTTGGCGCGCTTCGCGCGAACGTCCGCACGTTTAAGGCGCTTCTCGAGCCACGCACCAAGCTGATGTGCGCGGTCAAGGCCGACGCGTACGGGCACGGTGCCGTCGAGTGCGCAAAGGCCATGTACGCCGCAGGCGCCAACCAGTTTGCGGTTGCCACGGTTGCCGAGGGTGTCGAGCTGCGCCGTGCGGGCATCTCGTGGCCGATCCTTGTGCTGTGTGAGCCGCCTCTTGGTGCCATCGACACCCTGCTTGCACATGACCTCATGCCATCGATCTATACGAGCGACTTCGCGTTTTCCCTTGGCGAGAGGGCCGTGGCCTTGGGCAAGGTGGGTAGATATCACCTGGCCATCGACACGGGCATGACCCGCATTGGGGTGTTGCCGGATGACGTGGTTGAGCTGCGCCATCTGATCGACTTCCACCGAGGCTTGGAGTGCGCCGGCACCTTTACTCACTTTGCCACGGCTGACGTCATCGGCGACTGGGACTTCAAGCAGCAGTCTTCTCGCTTCTCGCGCGCCATCGCGGCGCTTGAGGCCGCAGGACTCGACCACGGCCTCGTGCACTGTGACAATACACCAGGTACTGTGCTCCATCCCGAGCTACATAACGACATGTGTCGCGTGGGCATCGGACTCTATGGCTTGCACCCTTCCGCCACCACCGAGCCGAGGGTCGCGCTGAGGCCCGTGATGAGTGTGCGAGCTCGCGTGACGCGCGCCATCTACCCGGCTGTGGGCGAGGGCGTGGGCTACGGTCTCACGTATCGCGTGCCGACACCCAACATTCAGATCGCGACTGTGCCCATAGGCTATGCGGACGGTCTGGCCCGCGTACTCTCGAATCACATGGATGTGCTGGTCAATGGTGTCCGCGTGCGCCAAGTCGGCCGTATCTGCATGGACCAGTTCATGTTTGCCGTTGACACAAGCCGGCGCAGCCTTGGGAGTGTGAAGACCGTGGCTCCCGTGGAGTGCGGAGACGTCGTGACCATACTGGGTACAGACGGTGGCCAAACGATATCTGCCGACGAGATGGCGCGCCTGCGTGACACGATCAACTACGAGGTCACCTGTGACTTTGGTATGCGCCTCGAGAAAGTTTACGTATAGGTTGATGACAGCGATGCCAGCCATACACATACCCGGTCACGACCGTCCAAAACCAGGCGAGGTCTCGCTCGACGAGATTCGTGCGGTCATGGGGGACTGTCACCTCTGTGGCCTAGGAGAGACGCGTACTAATCTGGTATTTGGCGTTGGCAACCCGCACGCCCGGGTTATGTTCATCGGAGAGGGTCCTGGAAGAAACGAGGATCTGCAGGGGGAGCCCTTCGTCGGTGCCGCCGGCCACAAGTTGGACTCGCTTCTTTCGATAGCGGGGCTCACGCGTGATGAGGTCTATATCGCCAACGTGATCAAGTGTCGTCCACCGGGAAATCGCAACCCGCGTCCCGAGGAGATCGAGGCCTGCGCGCCCTTCCTGCGCGAGCAGGTTCGCTCTGTGTGGCCGGATGTAATCGTGTGTCTTGGGAACTTTGCCTCACAGTGGCTGCTTAAGACCGAGAAAGGTGTCACGAAGCTGCGCGGTGCCCTCTACCAAGTGGGGCATTTTGTGGTGTGTCCCACCTTCCATCCTGCGGCATGCATCTATCACTCCGACTGGCAACCGCAGCTTGAGAGTGACCTTGCGATGGTGGGGGCGTGGCTTTTGGCGAACCCACCTTCGACGACGGGGGTGTGACGTGACGGTAGAGTTCGTAACGAGTTCGCAAGAAGAGACGATCGCGCTCGGCTGCACCTTGGGCTCCCTGCTTCGGGAGGGTGATGTGCTCGTGCTCACAGGAGACCTCGGAGCAGGAAAGACGCAGCTTACGAAGGGTATAGCGAGGGGCATGGGCGTCTCTGGCGACGTTACGAGCCCCACGTTCACGATCGAGATGGTCTACGAGGGAGAGCGGATGCCGCTCTATCACTTTGACCTCTACCGGCTCGTTGACACGAGCGAGCTTGAGGATATTGGGCTCTACGACGTCCTCGGTGGCGACGGTCCCTGTGTCATCGAGTGGGGTGAGCGCTTTGTGGACGAGATTGGCCTCGAACGCGTGGACGTGCTCATCTCGCGCTTGAACGGTGAGGCTGAGGCTGAGGCTGGAGCTGGTATCGAGCCGTTGCGTCGCATTCGCCTTACGGCGCACGACGCTCGCGGTGAGGACCTGCTTCGTGCGCTCGAGAAGTCGACGAGCGTCGAGTAGGTGCCGGGCGGGGTCGGGTGGGTGCCGGGCGGGCGTCTCATCCCTCACGGAAAGGCGCACCCTGGCAACCGACCCCTCACGGAAAGGCGCAGTTTGGCCGCTGGGAGGGCGGCGGTGTAGCCGGTCCCAGAAATCGTCCGCCCCCGAGTCACGGAAAACCGCACTCTGTGGTCGTAGCGTTACAAAAAGCGCACTTTGCAACTTACCGATTGCACGGAGTGCGTCTTTCCGCGAGGGCGATGATCGCGGCTCGCCGCAACCCGGATGAGAATATGGGCAACCGCAAACAACACACCAAAAGCGAAGGGAGGGCCCATGACGGTCTGGTTCACGAGCGACCTGCACCTTGGCCACGAGAACATCATCGAGCACCAGGGGCGCCCCTTCCGCGACGCCGAGCACATGGCACAGGCCCTCATCGCCAACATCAACTCGGTGGTGCTGCAGCGAGACACCCTCTACATTCTCGGCGACTTCACCATGAAGGTTAACGGCAAGGAGGCCGCGAGGCTGCGCCATAGGATCAACTGTCGTGAAGTGCACCTGGTCAGGGGAAACCATGACAAGAAGTGGCAGGGCGAGACATGCCCCTTCTCCACCGTCAGCGACTACCTGGAGATCAGGCTTGGGCCGGACAGGGTGGGGACGGTCCTGATGCACTACCCGATAGAGCATTGGAACGGCTCGCATCACGGCTCGATCCACCTGCACGGGCACATCCACGCCGACGCCGCGTACAATCGGAAAGCGATCGAGGAGGGCCGCCGAAGGTTCGACGTCGGGGTCGACGCCAACGGCTACATGCCCGTCAGCGAGCACCAGGTGCTGCAGTGGGCGGGGCTGGGGTAGTGCGACGAGGTATAGAGAACCTATGCGCAACGCTCGGCTGTGCGCCCGTATAAAGACAACGACCAGTCCGCCTGCACCCATGCAGACGGACTAGGTACCTCTGTCTCCGACATATGCCTTATCTCGATGACCGCCACTTCAGCAGCTTGTCGTGGTGGTCGACGTCGAGCATGATGATCCTGTCGCCCTCGAAAGCGATGGCCATGCGGATGTCCATGTTCACGCTCACCTCGAACTCGCCGGTGCCTTGGATGCGCTTGGTACGAAGCGAAGGGTGCCAGGGGTCCTGGGCGAGGATACGGAGCTTGTTGTCCACCATGCCCCGCTCCTTGGCGGTGAGCTTGGCGTAGTGCTTTGTGAAGTTCTTCTCAAGCTGGAGCCGATAGGACATCTAGACCGCCTTGTGCAGGTCGGCGATGAGATCTTCGACGTCATCGTAGACTGCGGCCTCGCCTGCCGCGACCGACTCGCGCGCGACGGCCGCCAGGGCCTCGAGCTCCTCGGCCTTGGCCTTCGGGTAGAACACCACGGGAACCATCATAACCGCACCGTTGTCGACGACGATGTCGAACATGTCGCCGCGCTGCAGCCCCAGCTCGTTCACGACCGCCTTGGGGATGGTCACCTGCGACTTGTCCTTGAGCTCTGCAAGCATCTCGCGCTCCTCTAATTCCAACTTTCCAACTTATGGAATTATAGCACAGCTGGGACAGCCTGTCCCGCTACCCCTTCCCCAGACGTCAGCTTCTCGCGGGCAGGGCGATGTAGGTGGACTCCTTCTTGATGGGGTCCAGCACGGCTATGACGCGCTGATCGCTGTTGCGGTCGCCAAGGTTCTCGCCCAGCTCGGAGTAAGCCTGAGTTCCCGGCACTTCCTTGGCTCACAACTGGCAGCCTGATGGTGTCCGGGCACCTGATCCCGAAGGCCCCGTGCGCCTCGCTCGTCTTCCTCACGGGCTCTGTGGTGACCAGCCGCCCGTCGCGCCCTGTCGCGTGTCGCTCGCGCGGGACCCCGGGCATCGACTCGACCGCGGGTGAGGTCCTGCGCGAGGCCAGCACGTCCGACATCATCCTGGCCGCCGCAGTGACCACGAGGCACACGGGCAGGCGCCCCCCGAGGGTCTCCTCCGTCTGGACGCAGACGGGCAGGGCCTTGCCGCCCCGCCTGGCGATCTCGAAGACCCTCTCGACGCGGTCTCGGGCGTGGTAGGGGGGAGCCGCTTCCCCCCGGCCATCCTCCTGGTGCCGGCGAGCGCAAACACGCCCCCGGGGCCACCGGGCCGTGGGCCTCGGCGCCCGAGGGCCCGCCCTCGGCGGCCCTCCTGGTGGCGTCGCGCCCGGGACCGCGGCGCATGACCGAGCCGAGGCGCAGGTAGGCGTAGCCTTTGCGGTCGCCCGGGCTCGGCGATGGTGCGAGCGGCGGCGGGGGCGCCGGTCGCGTTGCCGGCGACGTGGTGGAAGAGGGGCAGGCCCGTGTCCCTCCGCGCGACGCAGGTGAGGCGGACCTCCTCGCCGGCCTGGCCGTTGTGGCTTGAGACGGCTGCGGCGCCCGCACGGTGTCGGGCTCGGCGTGGCCGCACGCGTCGGCGCAGGCCATCAGCCTGCCCGGGCGCAGGAGGGAGCCTTGCGGGAACGCGTCGCCGAGCGACACGGCGAGCGCCGTGCCTGCGGCGCGGGCGTTGCGGCCCCTCGACGCCCTCCGACGCGGGCCCGAACTCGCCCGTCGCCAGGTCGTAGGAGAACAGGCCCCTGGCCTTGCTCCGGCACGCCCCGCGCGCCCTGTCCACGACCCGACCCAGGCACGCCCCGCGCACCCTGTCCACGACCCGACCCAGGCACGCACGGCCCTCCCTCACGGCCCTGGCGCCGTCCCCGCAGACCTGACGGCCGTCGCGCGCTCGTTGCCGCCCGCGACGTCGTGGCTGACGTACATGCCCACCTCCTGTGGAATAAGTGAAAGCCCTCTGCCACACGACACCAGATGTGGCCGCCGCACGCAAGCGACGGACAAGGTATTTCAACAGTTAGGCGCAGGCTCTCGGGGCAGGGGACGGCTCGGGTCTGCGTCCGGTGGGCTAAGGAAGTGCCGGGAAGTCAGGGTAAGTGAACTGGCTCGTGAACACTGTGGGTCGCAGATCGGCATAGCGGTCGTTGATCACGTCATATGAGAGAGACGCAGAATAAGTGACTAATCCCCGCTCGGACCCCTGACCAGGCATGTGCCTTGCGACACAGGGCATGGCAGGATCCTCTTTCCGTCCCTAACTCGTTTCTCATCGTCGACCGTCCCCTGCCGCTCTGCTCTCACAGGGCGGGTGCATCGCTTTCGACGAGCGCGTCGAGGATGCTGCGGTTGATTCGGATCTGCGTTCCGACCCGCCTATGGGGTATGCGCCCATTGCGGATCCAGTGGTACACGGAGCTGCGCGACACCTGCAGATACTGGCCGACTCGATGGGCTTGAACCACACCTCCTTACCACCAATGTCGGGTACTGCCTCCAGACACATCAAGGAATCATCCCTGGTGTTCTCGTCACTCGGCATCACGCTCTCGCCCGTGGGTGCTCTGTTCTACATCGTCGCTTACCACCTTTCCGTCCAGCCGTTGTCAGGTGTTGGTAACGCTCTCAGGACAGGTTTTATGATGTTGAGGTCCTCGCCGCAAGTGCACAAAGGGTACGGTTCCGTAAGGTTCCACAGGGTACGTTCTACGCAATTTCTCCAGATGGCGTGGGTAGCGCGTTGGACAGTGGGACATTCACTGGGACATGCAGATGGAGTGGAGATGTTCGAGGGAAAGGCGCGGTTTGGCCGCTGGAGCCACGAAAAAGCGCACTCTGGACGCGACTCCCACACGTGTTGCCAGCGACTCAAGCAGTATGCTGGTGGCGACTCGCGTGCGTCGCTAACGCTTCGCCAGGCATCGCCTCATCTAGACATGCAGCTCACATTTTGCATGATGCAACCACCTGAAACAATCCCCCGAAACCAAGCTTGACGTAAAAGGGCTACACTAGCCAAGCTATGGCTTTTGACCCTTGACCCTTGACCCTTGACGCTGGCGCGGCGACTGCGGCCAGTGAAGGACCGGTGATACCCGTGAGTTCGTCTGCCCCATCGTCCGCCCCCACCGTGAGGACCTCTGTCCCAGGGACCCGTGTGATCCTTGCGCTTGACACCTCCACTGACATGCTGGCCTGCGCCGTCGCCCGTGTTACCACAGCCAGTGCGCAAGACGGCATCGCAGCTACGGCCATAGACGTCCTGGCCACAGGCGATCACCTCTGCCGTCGCCGGGCTAACGTTGAGCTGACGGCGACTGCGCTGGAGACGCTCGCGAAGGCAAGGCTTGCGATGGCGGATGTCGACCAGGTGCTGGTGGGTCGCGGCCCAGGGTCTTTCACAGGCGTGCGCATAGGCATCGCGACGGCAAAGGGCCTTGCGTGCGGGCTCGCCACGACGCTTCTTGGGGCGTCGACTCTCGACGCCGTCGCTTGGACCGCCTGGCAGGCAGGGCAGCGTGGCAGGCTTGCCGTAGTGGGAGATGCGATGCGCAAAGAGGTCTATCCAGGCGTCTACCTGCTGGATGAGAGGGGCGCCCATAGGACCTTCGAGGTCGAGCGCGTGCGTACGGTGAACGCCGCGATAGACGAGCTCAAGGCTCGCTCGGACGCAGGACAGCTTGTCCTCTCGGGAGACGGCCTCAAGAAATACCGCACTGCGTTTGAGGGAGCGGGTCTCACGCGAATGCTGGACGAGAACCTCTGGCATCCCACGGGAGAGGGGCTGATACGTGCGTCCCAGGCGCCCGACTTCAGGCCCGCCTTCGGCGACGGGGATCCCGCACTCGTACTACCTGTGTACACGCGACTTTCGGATGCGGAGGAGGGCGAGCGCGCTCGCCTCGGACTCAAGGCGAGCCCGTCTGTCAGGGTCACGGGCGTGGACGAGGCGCTCGCTGGTCGCCATCTGCAGCTGCGTCCCATGCTGCCCGCAGACCTCGACGCTGTTGTCGCCCTCGATGCCGCGACATACGAGGGAAGCGCCCACACCCCCTGGACCCGTACGATGTTTGCTTCCGAACTCACCCAGCCGCAGCGCAGCTGGTGGGTGGCGCACGATCAGGGCAGGGTCATCGGCTTCGCAGGTGGCCGGCTCGCGGGGGCGGACTTCGAGGTTCTGGATGTCGTCGTCTCCGCCGATCATCGGCGCCGGCACGTTGCGTCTCGTCTCGTCGCCCGCGTCGCCTACGACGGCCAGGCCTTTGGTGCCTCCACCATCTCGCTTGAGGTCGACGAGCATAACGCCGCAGGTCAGGCCCTATACGGCTCACTCGGTTTTGTTAAGGTGGGAGAAAGGCCCGGTTACTTTGGCCCAGATGCCAAAGGCAAGTCCCACACCGCGCTCATCCTGCAGGCAAAGCTGCCACTTCAGGCTGACGCCAAACTCATGGCGCAGCTGCCCGAGCCCTCAGCCTCGATTCGCCCATGGCCTATAGTGCCGGCTCCTCGTAACGCCGCCTCGCGGCAGAAGATCGAGGCTGCCGGTGGCTTGGTGCTCGCCATTGAGTCATCCTGCGACGAGACCGCGATGGCCGTCATCGACTCGCGGGGCACCATCTGTGCGAACGTAGTCGCTACCTCGGTCGACTTCCATGCGCGCTTTGGTGGCGTCGTACCCGAGATTGCGTCCCGCAAGCACGTCGAAGCCATCGTCGGCGTCTTCGAGGAGGTTATGGCCCAGGCAGGACGACACTTCGGCTGCGACACGCTGGCGGCCTCTGACCTCTCGTGTGTGGGCGTCACCGCAGGTCCGGGTCTCGTTGGTGCGCTCGTCGTGGGCATCGCCTTTGCCAAGGGGCTCTGTGCGGCCACAGGCTTGCCGTTTACAGCGGTCAACCACCTTGAAGGCCACCTGCTCGCCAATCTCTTCGAGACACCCGACCTCAGGCCGCCCTTCGTGGCGAGCCTGGTCTCTGGTGGCAACACGATGCTTGTGCATGTGCGCGCCTGGGGCGACTACCAGATCCTTGGTGCCACCATCGATGATGCGGTGGGCGAGGCCTTTGACAAGGTTGCCAAGGCGCTGGGCCTCGGCTACCCGGGGGGTCCCGTGATCAGCAGGCTCGCGGCGCGGGGCAACAGGAAGGCTATTCACTTCCCCCGTGCGATGATGCACAGTAACGACTACCGCTTTTCCCTGAGTGGACTCAAGACAGCGGTCATCACCTACATAGAGGGTGAGGGCAGGGCCGGTCGCGCCATCAACCTGCCCGATCTTGCGGCCTCCTTCGAGGCGGCGGTCATTGACGTGCAGGTTGCGAAGGCTGTCGCCGCTGTGGAGGAGACGGGCGTCTCTGACTTTTGCATCGGCGGGGGGGTTGCCGCAAACCCAGAGCTCAGAGCCGAATACAAGAGGGAGTTTGGGCGGCGTGGCGTGCGCGTGACCGTGCCTCCCATGGTTGTCTGCGGGGACAACGCCGCCATGATGGCCTTGGCGACCCTACGCAACTGGAGGGCGGGCGTGCTCTCTTCGCTCACCCAGGACGCAGAGCCCAACGCCAAGCTTGGCTGCTGGTCGTCAGGCGAACCACCCGTCATCGGTCCCGGTTGGCCCGAGAAGCCCTCGTGACAGGGGAAGGCGTGTCGGTATTCAGATGGTATTGCACGCTACGCTTCAGGTGCCGGTCCGTGGTATCCCGCATCGATGGCAGCAGCTGCCCGCTGCCATCGATGCTCCCTCGCTTCTCCTGTTTGTCTGACCCTACTGTTGCCTAGCCATGACATCGAGGCCCTTCTTAACCTCTGTGCGCCATTCCCTGAAGGATGTACAGGTCTTTAGTGGTTGTATATTCTTATAATTGTCAGGTTTCTTTGGATTATACGTAGTAACTATGTACTCCTGAGCACCGTTTACGTTGATACCGCACCAATACATTAAATCTGCGCTACCGTCTGTAAGCCTGAGGGCGATGGAATCTGTACCGTTGCAACGAGGTCCAGATGCCTCGATCTGATCGAGGACCTTATTCACTGAGTCAGTCATTTCTTTTATGGAGCCTGTATCTCTTGTTGACTCGTCAGACTGATGCTGTGGATCTTGATTTTCGTACTTTATGCTATTGTAAATTTTATACTTTGATCCTGCGCCCGGAATATTCTGTATCAGGAATACAGTGCTTGCTTCTGCACGAGGCTCTGATTGGTGAATTATCGTTGGACCTCCATTCCAATGTGCGTGAGTAGCCGACCCGATGTAGAGGTATCCAAAAACAGCTATAAGAATGACTATCAAGAAGATAATTAGTTTTCTTCCGTCGATGGTGATCATGCCTGCTTTCCTTTCCTCCCGTGATTCGCCACGTTCTTAAACCGAAAATCTAGAGCGCGGAAAGCATCTTCTTGGAGCAACGTCCATACAGGTCAATCCAATATTGGGCCGTATCGGTATTCCAAGACCCTTTGCTGTTGTTCATGTCGTTTACTCGTTCGGTCATCTCGAGTTCCTGCTGCATGAGGTCGCTGTAATCCGAGATCATTTCAGCCTGATCTGATGCACTAGCTGACTTGTATTTCTTCATGAATTCGACGTACCGATCAACGAAGGCCTCATATTCCTCCCCAAATGCCTTAACGTCTGGATCGACCTTGTCGATATCGTATAGCTTCCCGTCCTTATTAGGTTTTGTGTTGTTTTGCTTGGGGCTCTGCGGCGTACTATTTTGCGTGTTGGTTTGGGTGCTCGTAGGTGGATTGGCAGGTTTACTTGTGGGTGCACTTGTGGTATTAGAAGACAGCGTGTTTTGTGAGGTTGTTTGAGATGGGGTGTTAGTGGAGCTTCCCCCATAAAGATCGCTCAGCTTAGATGGACGATTACCACAGCCGGTGAGCGAACATAGCAGGGTGACTGTTGCAAGTGTTGCGATGAGTCTCTTCTCCACGTTATTCTCCTTATAAGATTTGAGCCATCTTTTAAACGCATATCTATTATCTGAAAAATAAAATGAGAGAGAGAGAGAGCTATTTCTATGAGCGGTTTGAATTCCTAGGTAAATGGAAAGACTACGTAGAATGTCTACTATATTAACACCTTATATTCATTTCTGACAAAGGTGTTTGATAGATGAGTCTAGATCCGCGATACAAATTGCAGCTGAAAACTGCGAGGAGCTAAAGGATCTTGTCGTGCGAACCGGCTCGAACGAGAACCAATACAAGCTCATCGCGGTCGACGCGGTACGTTAGCAGCCAGCTCCGCTCTATGTGAAGCTCTCTGTAGCCTAACCAGTTTCCCTTGAGCTCGTGATCGCGTAGTCTCCGCAGCTCGTCTCTGCTATCTTTGAAGATGGCGCTGACGGCAGACCTCAACTTGTCTAAGGGAAAGTGCTTCTTCTTGAGGCGCTTCCATCACGTTCGAACTGTGGAAGAACCCTGATGCTCTTAAGCATCGAGGTAGTCCATCATGTCGTCAACCGTGGCGAATGTGTGCCCCTCTCCCATACGATCCTCGCGCCTGGCATTAATGTCCTCTGGGCTTTCTGCGGTCGGTTTGAAGGGCATGCCATGGTCCACGACAGACTGACGCAGAAACATGTTGACAGCAGTGGTAAGGTCGAGCCCCATGCTCTCATACAGTCTGCGTGCCTGCTCCTTGAGCGCACTGTCAGTGCGGATGCTCAGGCGTGCCTCTGACATATCGACCTCCTCATGTTGCGGTCTATCTGCCCTCACGGGGAGGGCAGATCAAGATTAAAGTACTTTTGGTATACCCAGCGGGAATATATAATACACCCATTGGATGTACACATCTATGCCGTGATGTCGCATGACGTTAGGTCCATGATCGGGCATACATGTCTGTTACTATGGCCGGGCACTCTGGGTACGAACACCATTTCTATATCAGATCGCGCTTTAATCTCGACGCATGACATGAAAGCCGAGCTTCTTGGTGCATGCTTGTCTTGCTTGGGGAATTGGGTTTCTACTGCGGATGGTTCTGGAGGAATGTCACGACTTCCTGCCTTCGCCCTGCGTGGTGAGCGGCGCTGTGAGAACCGCTGCTTTGGGGCAGGGTCCCAACGGCCAGAGTGCGTCTTTCCGTCATATCAAGCTCCAAAATGCGTCTTTTCTGAGCCTTCGGTAGTTCTCGTGGCCTAGGGGTCGTCTAGTTGCCCCGTGCCACCTTCCCCCTCCTCTTCCTGTCGCGTTCCCTGTCCCTCCTCCCTCTCTCGTCCGCCTTCCTCCTCTCCTCCCCGCGGTCCTCCCAGGGAAGTGCCGGCTGCCCATCGGAGCAGCGC
>ERZ772967.229-NODE-229-length-48027-cov-39.878658_pt1 | contig 48027 bp, 30 predicted proteins | sample MGYA00511677_ERZ772967 | MGnify/ENA primary metagenome ERZ772967 (study PRJEB29015, sample SAMEA2737931) | human oral metagenome | biome: human oral; feature: human-associated habitat; material: dental | place: China | collected 2146 ...
ACCTGACAAGGAATTTCGCTACCTTAGGACGGTTATAGTTACCGCCGCCGTTCACCGGGGCTTCAGTTTTCACCGTGAAGCAATCCCCTTAACCTTCCGGCACCGGGCAGGTTTCAGCCCCTATACATCCACTTTCGTGTTAGCAGAGACCTGAGTTTTTGATAAACAGTTCCGTGGGCTCTTTAGCTGCGGCCTACAAATGTAGGCAGACCTTATTCCGAAGTTACGGTCGCTGTATTGCCGAGTTCCTTAGCAATCATTCTCTCGTAAGCCTTAGTCTCCTCGACTCGAGCACCTGTGTCGGTTTGCGGTACGGGTAGCCAAACCCATGCGTATGCCAGCTTTTCTGGTCAATGCCTTCAGTGGAATCGTAAACCCGTAGGTTCACTTTTACTCGATCAAGATTCCTCTATCACTTGAACGGATAAACCATGAATCCGCTCCACCTATCTCATCGCTAACTGCATACAAAGTTTGACTAGTTCAGGAATATTAACCTGATGTCCATCGCCTACGCTAAACGCCTCGGCTTAGGCCCGACTAACCCTGGGATGATTACCATAGCCCAGGAAACCTCGCTCTTTCGGCCGACAGGATTCTCACCTGTCTTATGGTTACTCGTTCCAGCATTCTCACTTCCTAACGCTCCACCGGTACTTAACAGTCCGGCTTCACTGCCGATAGGAACGCTCCGCTACCACTGCAATAAATTGCAATCCATATCTTCGGTATTACGCTTAGCCCCGTTATATCTTCCACGCAGAATCTCTTGACTAGTGAGCTGTTACGCACTCTTTAAATGAATGGCTGCTTCTAAGCCAACATCCTAGCTGTTTAAGAAATTCCACCTTGTTTCCCACTTAGCGTAAATTTGGGGACCTTAGATGATGGTCTGGGCTGTTTCCCTTTTGAGCGCCGATCTTAGCACCGACGTTCTAACTGCCGTGATACAGACATACGGTATTCGTAGTTTATTAAGAGTAGGTAGGATTGCTCCCCCTATCTCTTGACAGAGCTCTACCCCCGTAAGCTATCACACGACGCTAGTCCTATAACTATTTCGCGGAGAACCAGCTATCTCCAAGTTCGATTGGCATTTCACCGCTAACCACAAGTCATCCAAGCATTTTGCAATATACACTGGTTCGGTCCTCCACAACCGATTAAGGTTGCTTCAACCTGCTCATGGTTAGGTCACCTGGTTTCGGGTCTAATCCTTACGACTAAATCGCACTGTTAATGCTCGCTTTCACTGTGGCTTCATCATCTGACTTAACCTCGCCGTAAAAATTAACTCGCTGGATCGTTCTACAAAAAGCACGCCGTCACCCAGCACCTTTGAAATCGAGTATCAGATCAAATTTAGTCTCTTCTCCAGAGCAGTCCTGGCTTGTCCATAAGCTTTCAACTGCCTCTCACGGGCCATTGCTAGCTTACGTGATGAATAGGCTTCATAGTAGACAACCTTCCATGGCGCATATATCTTGGTATAAGTATCCTTGCCAGAATTATGCTCCGAGAGACGTCGTCTTAAGTCACTAGTCTGACCGAAGTAAATTTGATCTGATTCCCGATCACTTTGCAAAACGTACACGTAGAACATCCGCCTACATTGTATCACTCGATTTCAAAGGTGCTGGGCTCCGACTCCTTGTAGGCACAAAATTTCAGGTTCTATTTCACTCCCCTCCCGGGGTTCTTTTCACCTTTCCGTCACCGTACTAGTTCACTATCGATCATATACTATATTTAGCCTTGGCTGGTGGTCCAGCCGGATTCAATCAGGGTTTCTCGTGCCCCGACCTACTCGAGAATACAGAATAAGGTCAGCGTCGTTTTCGCATACCTGGCTATCACAGTCTCTGGCTAAGCTTTCCAACTCGTTCTGCTAACCACGCCGATTTTTTACCTTATGTGCTCGATGACAGTCGTCACTTTTAAGATTCAACACTCCATATAGAAGTGCTGGATCTTAAAACTCTGTAGACTCACAACACCCTGATTGCATTAGCCTGTCAGCCATATCGTTCTCACCATCCATACCAACTCACCTACCGAGGTAGACATATCAGTCCGGATGATGAGAACAAAACAATACAAGGTTTGGGCTATTCCAGTTTCGCTCGCCACTACTCCCGGAATCGTTATTTACTCTCTTTTCCTCGCCCTACTAAGATGTTTCAGTTCAGACGGTTCCCTTTCACTACGCCTATTTTATTCAGCGTACGATGCTCACGGCATGACCCGCGGCGGGTTTCCCCGTTCGGACATTCCCGGTTCACAGCTTGATGACAGCTAGCCGAGACTTTTCGCAGCCTTCCACGTCCTTCATCGGTAGTATATGTCTAGGCATCCATTTTGTGCCCTTGAGTACCTTTTTATGCATTGACTGAAGCGGTAGTTGAATCTTCAACTCGTTAAAGTTAAGCTCAACCATCCGTCAATCCTACATTTGGTCGAAAATGACATCACTACTATCTACCAACGAACCCGGCACAGACCGGCATCATCAGCGTCAAGCACTGATATCATCTCATCATCTTACGATTGAACTAAATTGTTAATATGCTGTGCCAGCTACCTGACTAAGATCGTGCGTTATCATGAAAGGATACACGATACTTATACGGCGCCAGGTAGAATGCACATCAGAACTCTCGCCTCCGCAATCTCCATCAGTAAGGACAGCTAGACCTCTATCTGCATTCTATTCATAGACCGGCAACACAAGCAATCCACCATGTTTGTCTCGCACAATTCTTAGTGGTTCATCGGAACATAAGCAACTGAAGATATACTAGCAAACCGGCTAGACTCCGTCAACTAGCTTTAGCCTGCTTATATGTTGTAATTTACGTAACGCCAGCCCACGTCACGGCGTACAGCTAACCACAAGTAATCCGCCCCGATCTGTGCGCCGGGGCGGATTATCTTTCCCATTTGCTAGAGAACGAACTTGGCTTAGTCAGCGACAGTTACAGCTGCTTCTACCTCGTCATCTGCGCCGGGCTCTTCCGTGGCAGACAAGTCCTTCCGCTCCTTCGCCTTCTCCATCCGCTCAGATGAGTTCATGGTGAAGCTCTTCTTGCGCTGCTCACCATCCTCTAAGATATCGATACGAGAGCCGGTGATACTACCGTCGTACTCAGCACCTTCCGGCCTGGGTGTATGGGAGCTTGAGCCCCTAGTCTCTTTGCCATCAGGACCAACTTCCCAGTGAGAGGTAGTTGTACCCTTCTCATCTTCGTAGCTAGTGTAGTATTCCTTGATCTTCTCCTCTGATTCAGAGCTACCCTCAGCCGGCTTATCGCCGACCTTAGTGGTCTCGGAGGTCTCAGGAGACTTGGCGCCGGGAACATAGAAGCTCTTGCCTCGCTTCTTGCCATTAGCTAGAGTCTCCCAGCGAGAACCGGTCACACTACCATCATCTTCGACATCCTCCGGTCGAGGTACGAACGAGCTCATACCCTTAGTTTCCTTGCCGTCAGGACCGACGAACCAGTGTGAAGTAGTTGTACCATTACCGTTCCTGCCATAAGTAGTGTACTCGACAACTCTCTCGTCGTCTTTCTCTGATTTAGAGTCAGCCTTTTCTTTAGCTTCCTCCATCCGCTCAGATGAGTTCATGGTGAAGCTCTTCTTGCGCTGCTCGCCATTCTCTAGAATGTCGGTACGAGAGCCGGTGATACTACCGTCGTACTCAGCACCTTCCGGTCGAGGCAAGAATGAGCTCATACCCTTAGTTTCCTTGCCGTCAGGACCGACAAACCGGTGTGAGATAGTTATACCCTTCTCGTCTTCATAACTGGTGTAGTACTCTTTGATCTTCTCCTCGTCCTGCTCAACCTGAGTGGCAGTCGGTCGGTTGCCATTGTCGACAGTCTTCTGCTCTGCCATACCCTTAGCAGCCACTCCTACCCCACTGGCCAAAGCAGCCACCAGCATACCGGCTATCACCTTACGGTGAAGCTTGTGCTTATCCTGCTTGTTGTGAGCCGCATCGCCGAAGCTCGGCGTCTCAGGGTTAGCATTAGCTGCCTTGATGTAGCCATCAGCAGCGTGAGGATCTTTAGCGTCGGACATCTCTTCAACCGACATGCCCAGAGTGTCGTCCGGACTACCAGTATTCCAGACGGATTTATTGCTAGAGGAGGAACTACCCTCGCCAGCCTTACGATCTATATTCTTCATATCTATATATCGCCTTTCCTCTTAATTAGCTTACATACTTAACGCTACCATAAAGCTAGTGCATTGTCAAGATGACTGCCCTCCAGCAAGAAGTCAAACAGCCCCATAGTGATGATGCCATTTCGCTCATGCCCGACACCGGTGGCGTCTTTGACGATGATAATTTTAGCGAAGTGATCATCTATCTCGCTAAGCGAACGAGACTCCTGGGCTCGCTTGTCCGGATCGCTAATAGTCAGAGCCGACTGGATATAGAGGGTGCGGTCGCCCCGATTGGCCACGAAGTCCACCTCATACTGCCGTCTGTCATTGCCGTCCCGAGCTGATACCACGCCGATATCCACCTGATAGCCTCGGCGTCGTAGCTCAATGTAGATAATGTTCTCCATGATATGATTCTCTTCCATCTGCCGGAAGCCGAGGCAGGCGTTACGGACGCCGGAATCAGTAAAGTAGTACTTGGACGGCGTGTTAATATATTTCTTGCCTTTGACATCGTAACGCTTTGACTTTTCGACAATAAAGGCTTCTTCCAGTTTGGTCAGATAGTCACTGATAGTATTGTGATCCAGGCTAACATTTGCCATACTCTTAAAGCTTCGCTCCAGCTTATGTGGGTTGGTTAATGAGCCGGCACCAGAGGCAATCACCTCGACTAGGCTATCCAGCTCAACTCTGTTGCGAAGATGGTAGCGCTCGACCAAGTCGTTCAGGTAGACATTACTCCACTGCGAACCTAGAAATGCCATCTTGTCTGACTCGGTTGGCATCGCTGAGACCTGCGGCAAACCACCGTAGCGATAATAGTCGCTCCAACCTCGCTCACGAGAGCCATCATAGACCGACATAAACTCAGCAAAACTCAGCGGATACAAGTGAATCTCATAGCTACGCCCCCGAAACTCAGTCACGATATCTGACGAGAGAAAGCGAGAGTTGCTACCGGTGACATACACATCCAGATTCGGTAGATGAAGGAAGCCGTTAAGCACAGATTCAAAATCCGCCACTAGCTGAATCTCATCCAGCAATACATAGTACCTGTCGTCATCTTTGATCCGGCTCCTGATGAATCCATCTAGGGCGTCCGGATCAGTCAGGCTTTTGTTTTCTCTGGTCTCTAGATTGAGATGAATGATATGATCAGTAGACACTCCCCGCTTCAGCAGATAATCCTTAAAAATCGGGTCAAGCAAATACGACTTGCCACAGCGGCGAATGCCGGTTATCACCTTGATCAAACCATTGCCCTGGCTATCGATCAGGCGCTTCAGATAGATATCACGAGCGATCTGTTTCATTTTAGTCTACTTCCTTAATCATAGAGTGATTATACCACTCTTACTCATTCTATTTACAATTTCTGGCGATTTCGCCACTTTTTGTAAATAGAATCCGTCATTTCAGCAGCCAAGAAATCGGGGCGCTAGCTCATCTTGGAGCGCCCCTGCATCGATGTATAATACTACATCTTCAGTAGTGCTAAGTGCCTCGCCAGCTAAATAAGGGCTCTCCGTAGAGAGCCCTTATCCGACTTTACTTGATGCCGAGGAGATTACATATCAGCCGTATTTCTTTTTTCTTCGGCTTCTTTCTTTTCGTCATACCAGTCATCAAGCGCAGCCTGCCAACTGTTCAACCGTACGGTTGGCTGAATCACAGTCTGACCTTGCGCCATCCACTCGGCAACCTTAGGTGATGACGGCATATGCTGATCTCTGTATTTCGCATCGTGACTGAGGATATTTGAGTAAGCTTCAGTCGCCATAGATAGCTTTACCAGCCCCTTCTGTCTTCGCTTGTCCTCATCCGTCAATTTATCACTAGGTACGTTCTCGGGGTGCTTAACTAACTTGGAATACTCAATCCATGTATCACGCTCAGCATCCCAAAGCTGCTTGCGGTAATACTTGTCTTCCTTACTCATCGTCAGATCCCGAATCATATTCCTGATCCCGGCAAAAGCGCCTTTGGCCACCCTGCCTGCAAGTATCCTCCGGCTACCTTCCTCAAGCTTATCAAGTCTGTTACTTAACTCAATAGCACGCATAGCTGCACCACGCTCCACATTGCCATCACCCAGCTCAGCTAATTTTTGTTTCTCCTCTCTAGACAAGTCAAATAGGCCAATACGATCTATCGTCTCTTCCTGCACCTGTGGCACTAAATCAGCCAGAGCTTGCTTATCTGACTCAACCGCTTTATTCTTAACCTCGTCTGCTTTCACTAGCTTCGAAATGTAGTCCCAGTCATGACGAGCGTCATCTACGGTTATACCCTTAGCTTCGCTAGTCTTATAAAGCAATCTATCAGCCTCATCTTCTAGGCGCCTTGCCGCACGATGATTAACCATGGAGTCAACAGCATGCTGGTCAACTTCGTTATGTATCTTTTGGTATTCATCGGGCTCAATGCCCGAGATCTCATCCCATGGAGAAGGATTAGCTTCTAACCCCCCCCCGATTAGTATTATTTTTATTCATATTAGCCATTTCCTTCTCCTTTTCTTAGATTTGACTATGGAGATACCCTACCATATAATTGCGGTTATGTCAAGATTGCCGCAGTCATAGTAGTGGTGAAACAGCCGAGTTATAAAACAAAAAGCTCTGCCTTAAAGCAGAGCTTCTCAGATTACAATTCAGTAGCGCAAGTCCATTCCTCGTCACCCTAGGGTGAATTCTTCCGGTAAGTGTTATCTTGCGAATTCGCTCAAGATAACCGGATCGACCTAGCTACCAGCCAAATGGCTGGTACTCAGTACTCCCTAGAAAGGAGGTAATCCATCCGCACCTTCCGGTACGGATACCTTGTTACGACTTAACCCCAATCATGCCCCCCACCTTAGGCCGACGAATCGGACTTCGGGTGTTGGTCACTTTCATGGTTTGACGGGCGGTGTGTACAAGACCCGGGAACGTATTCACCGCAGCTTGCTGATCTGCGATTACTAGCGATTCCGACTTCATGCAGGCGAGTTTCAGCCTGCAATCCGAACTGAGACCGGCTTTGATGGGATTTGCTCCCCCTCACGGGTTGGCTGCCCATTGTACCGACCATTGTAGGACGTTTCTAGCCCAGGGCGTAAGACCAATACTGACCAGACATCATCCCCTCCTTCCTCCCCGTTACCGGGGCAGTCTCGCCAGAAAAATACAACTGACGACAAGGGTTGCGCTCGTTGATGGACTTAACCAAACATCTCACGACACGAGCTGACGACGGCCATGCATCACCTGTCACAGGGTTCCAAAAGGCACTAATTGGTTTCCCAAAAATTCCCTGGATGTCAAGCCCTGGTAAGGTTCTTCGTTTAGCATCGAATTAAAGAACATGATCCACCGCTTGTGCGGGTCCCCGTCAATTCCTTTATGTTTTAGCCTTGCGGCCGTACTCCACAGGCGGGATGCTTAACGCGTTAGCTTTATTACTCGAGGGGTCGATACCTCAAACAATTAGCATCCATCGTTTACGGCGTGGACTACCCGGGTATCTAATCCGGTTCGCTACCCACGCTTTCGTGCCTTAGCGTCAGAAATATCCCAGTCGCCTGCCTACGCCATCGGTGTTCTTCCTAATATCTACGCATTTCACTGCTACACTAGGAATTCCAGCGACCTCTGATACTCTCGAGTCAAGCAGTTCGAACAACAAGCTATCGGTTGAGCCGATAGTTTTCATCGCTCGCTAACTTGACCGCCTACGCAACTCTTTACGCCCAGTCACTCCGGATAACGCTCGGGACCTACGTATGACCGCGGCTGCTGGCACGTAGTTAGCCGTCCCTTATTCATAAGTTACCGTCATAATCTTCTCTTATAAAAGCAGTTTACAACCCGAGGGCCTTCATCCTGCACGCGGCATTGCTCCATCAAGCTTTCGCTCATTGTGAAATATTCCTCACTGCTGCCTCCCGTAGGAGTCTGGACCGTGTCTCAGTTCCAGTCTGGCTGATCATCCTCTCAGACCAGCTACACATCATCGACTTGGTAAGCCATTACCTCACCAACTATCTAATATGACGCAGGCCACTCCTTCAGCGCATAAATGCTTTAATCCGAAGACCGTATGCGGTATTAGAACACCTTTCGGTGTCTTATCCCTCACTGCAGGGTGTGTTCCTACGCGTTACTCAGCCGTCCGCCTCTCGTGTACTCCGAAGAGCCTTACCGATCGACTTGCATGTGTTAGGCATGCCGCCAGCGTTCATCCTGAGCCAGGATCAAACTCTCGTTAAAAGAAAGCTCATCTAGACCAAGATAAACCTAATACCAAAGGTGCTGGCGGCACATGCCGTACTGTCCTCGGCTGACCATACGGTCAAGGTTCATCCTGAGCCAGGATCAAACTCTCGTTAAAAGAAAGCTCATCTAGACCAAGATAAACCTAATACCAAAGGTGCTGGCGGCACATGCCGTACTGTCCTCGGCTGACCATACGGTCAAGGTTCATCCTGAGCCAGGATCTGTTACCCTTAAGGGTAACAGATAAAGCTTCGGCGCCTCAGAAATGAGATTGCTCTCATTTCACTCGGCTTCTCGCTTTATCAAACTCTCGTTAAAAGTGTAGTTCGAAAACTAACATAATAGGATGACTGACGAAATTGACTTGCACTACTAAATTGTAAAGATGCAGTCCAAAATGGTATCAGCAACAAGATCAGATGCATGACACCCGCAAGAATCTCTCGCACTTGAACTAGACCCAGTTTATCCCATATCTTCAGGATCGTCAACACCACCCGACTATACCTACATTGTAATAATGTCTACGGTACAATCAGGCGGTAGTTTGCCGACCCTTCTCGAATTATACCCCCGATTAGAACTCGCCCGGGAATTGCCTGGCGGCACTATCTATGTCGCCCTGATTCCAAATACGTCTAAACTCATGCCCAAAGCGAGTAGTTACGCCATCGTAGTTGGAAGTATTCCAACCCGGGATGGAATAGACGCCAGTACCATCGGGAATATTACGCCAGATCCACTCTGCGTTAGCAGCACTAACCATATCACAACCATCAGAGCCGGAGCCCTTCATATTGCGACCTTCCCATTTCCAATCATGGAACGCCTGACCCTCCGAGCCGTCTTCACGCCACGGCATGAAGTTCACCCACCACGGGTCGCCGGCTGAAGCCCCTTCTGAAGTCCGACCAAACACCCACAGCTGACCATCGGCAGTATGGCCACGGTTAACGTCACCACCAACCGACTTCCAGAGGAACTTAGGTCGCCAGTTGTTACCATCTCGCTCAAATATAGTGGTCTTGTAGTTGTCTGTGTCAATCACGATGTAGTAATTAGTATCAGACTTAGTCGGTAGACTCTTGTAACGAACATCATGAATGTAGTTCCAAGTCTCTTGCGTATTCTGAAAGGCATCGCCTGTCGGGTCACTCATCTTACCGGAGGTCTGATTATAGTAGTGCCAAGTACCCTTCGGCGACTTCGCCCAACCATAGCGAGTAGCACCGGTCGTCGTATCAAACATATACCAATACTTGTCACCCTTATCGTCATTGTTGTCGTGCAAGTATTGCTCACCCTTGAGCATCTTGCCGGTAGTCTTGTCGTAATAGACCCACTTCTGCTGACCATCCTTACCGGCGATATGTTTCCAACCCTTTGCCATAGCACCGGTAGTTGGGTCAAAGTAGTACCATTCGTTGTCCTTGACGTCTTCACCGTAGACCATGGCACCGTTCTTACCGTATCTTACCCAGTACTGATGATCCTTGTGGTAAACATCTTTATCGATCGCCATCCTATTATCATCAGACGCATCGAAGAAATACCATTTACCGTGGCGATTGCTCTCACCGGCCCTCATCTCACCATTATGCCACCATCTAGTAGCGCAGTTAACCGTGACGAAGCCAGAGCGTATATTAGCCGGATCAGCCGAGGTAGTAAGCTTAGTCAGATAGAAAGTCGCTCCCACTACCGCCACTAGTGACAGAGCCAGTACACCAACGTAAGCTCGGTGCGTACTAGCTACCGCAAAAAGCTTCTTAACACTGACTCGACTTCTTGACTGACGCTGCGCCTCCTTCTTGGTCAATTCCAAGACTGCCAAGCTGGCCATAATTCCCGCCACGATAAAGGCGATCGGTGCGCCTAGTTTGATCGAATTGCTCACTAGGCCGGCACTAGGCGACAATGGTGCATCTGAACGGATGGTACCACGACCGTCACTACCCTGAACGTCGTAGCTATAATTACCGTTGGCCGAGGGTGATGTGCCGTTATTGCCGGTATCATTTTTAGGATTAACATTGCCATTATTACCCTGGTTGTTGTTATTGTTGCCCGGTTTGGGATTGGGGTTCGGATTTGGATTAGGATTAGGATTGGGCTTAGGGTTCGGGTTGGGGTTTGGATTGGGGTTCGGGTTCGGATTCGGGTTCGGGTTGGGGTTTGGATTTGGATTGGGATTCGGATTCGGGTTAGGATTTGGATTTGGATTTGGATTAGGATTAGGATTGGGATTAGGGTTCGGGTTCGGATTTGGGTTGGGATTTGGATTTGGGTTGGGCTTAGGCTCTTCGCCGCCGTGCGTACCATCTTTCCACTGAGCATAGAGCGTCATGCTATCGTCAACAGTATCACCGGCTTTATAGCTCCTACCTTTACCACTAGGGTCACTATTCCAGCCCAGGAATGTCTTGCCATCAAAGTCAATCGTCATCACCGGGACTTTTTGGGACTCGCTGATATAGACGGTCGGCGCCACGCCGTTTAGGTTGTACGAGACTCTAGTGCCTGAGCCATCCGGCGTGTCCTTATGGCAGGTGGCGTAGTCGAAATTCTCTTCCGCCAGTGCCGACTGACTAATGTTTGCCAGTGGCGCCACCAAGCTAAGCACTGCCACCAGACTAAAGACAATCACTTTAGTCCATCGTCTATTGGTGTGTTTGTTTAGCATGTTCCCTCCTTTTTGCTGTTCGCCCTAACTAGGTTTAACTACACTATAACAGAATGTTTGCTGAATTAACAAGCCACAGCAGTCCAGCTGATGCGTTAGCTAGACTAGCTAGTTATGACAAAGCGTGATTACGCATCTTTTTTGCTTAGGTCGCTTAGCGTTATGCATCCTGCTGGGTGCTGGGTAGGCCACAGCGACTGACCATCAAATCAACCAGACAATGATGCCGACGGCTACTCCTAAGATTGCCCCTGCCAAGACCTCCTTGGGCAAGTGTCCTCGAGAGAAATAGGGCTTGGCCAGCTTCTTGCCGCTACGTCGGAATTTGCGGTCGCCTCGCTCCTCCAGCTCTTTCGACAGTGTGGCTAAGAGCTTTTCCTGCTGGCTGTCCCGATCAATCAGTTCCCTCAGCACCAGTCCGTGCTCACCGACAGCTCGTCGTACATGAGCTGCGTCGTAGCCAACGATCAGTGTCAGCATCATCGCTACGGCAAAGACCGCCGAGTCGAACCCCACCGATAGTCCAACCACAGTCGTCGCTGCACAGGTGCTGGCGGTATGAGTACTGGGCATGTTGCCGCTAGCGAAGAAATCTCGGAAGGTTAAGTGTGGATTGCGCCGGTAGAGCAGGATGATCTTGATTAGCTGCCCCATCAGATAAGCGATCAGAGCTGCCCAGAGATAAGACGAGTACCGTAGCCTAGCCAGCTGGTCAATAGTTGTCGAGAGATTAACGTTATTCACTTCAAGACCCATCCTTTTTATTAGCTGCCACCATCATAACATCTATCCGTACTATAGCGCTAATCGCTGAGATAAACTCAACTACTGCCGTGATAGTCGGCACGTATGCCCCAACGCACAGATTATAGGTAAACCAGCCGACCGAAATCAGTGCCGAGACCACTCGGTAGACTCGCAGGTTGGGCTGCCAGATCATCCAAGTATAGACTAGCGTAATCACCGTCGGTAGAGCGCTGATCGGGTTGCTATACGATAGCACTCCTGCTCCACCGACTACCGCCATGGTGATGAGCAGTACCGGCAGGGGCATCCTCAGGTTACCGTCAGCCCCACGCTTACCGTGCCCGGTGTCAGGGCGAGTGGCAAAATAGTAGATCACCCCACACTCGACAGCTGAGACCAGAGAGATAGCCAGCCCCGACCAAGCGGCCAAGAAGATATATTGTGTCCCGTAGACGATGTCGGCCAGTGCCTGAAAAGTCAGCACCCGGCGTCGGCGCTTACACTGAACTGAGGTAATATTGCAGCCTAGCCCGACGAAGCCTAATACCTGAGCGATTATCTGAGCTGATGTCATCAGGTGGTATTGTAGCATTAAATGTTAGCTTGACGCCACCAAACTACTGTTAGCCGTTGTTAGCTTCACTACTAGTATCATCGGTACTGTCGTCATCGCTATCACCATCGTCAGCCACTAAGCCAACTGAAGCGACCAAGTCACCCGCCCCTAGGCTCATGATTCGCACCCCCTGAGTAGCTCGCCCCAGCACTGAAATGTCGCTGATGGCTAGGCGAATAGTCTGACCGCCGGCCGAGATGACGATGATCTCCTTGGTATCATTATCCAGTGAACGAACAGTCATGATATTACCGGTCTTAGCAGTAACCACCGCCGCTTTGATACCGATGCCACCCCGCTTGTGTACAGGGAAGTTGGAAGCCTTGGTTATCTTGCCGTAGCCCCTCTCCCCCATGATCAGGAGCTTAGCCTTGTCATTACTCGGGTCAACCACATCAACGCCGACCACTTTGTCGCCCGGTCGCAAGCGAATACCTCTGACGCCTCGAGCCGAGCGGCCCATTGAGCGAGCATCCTGCTCGTTAAAGCGGATCGCTTGACCGAAGGCGGTTGACATAATCACGTCGTCATTACCCGAGGTCCGTCGCACCCAGCGCAGCTCATCACCATCATCCAGCTTGATGGCAATTAACCCGTTGGCTCGGATATTCTCGTACTCCTTTGCTTTGGTCTTTTTGATCGTGCCATTGGTAGTCGCCATGAATAAGTAGCCATCGCCACTCTGCGCTTCATCCTTAGAGTATTTGATGATCGAGGTCACTTTCTCCTCAGGCTGCAATGACAGCAGATTCACCACCGGCGTGCCTTTGGCTTGTAGGCCGGCTGCCGGTACGTCGAAAGCCCGCAGACGAAAGACTCGTCCTTTATTGGTAAAGAAGGACAGGAAGTCGTGTGTACTGGCGGTGATCAGCTGAGCTACGGTGTCTGATTCCTTAGTAATCACCCCTCGCTTGCCTTTGCCACCTCGGTTTTGTCTACGGTAGTCAGTCATCGAAGTGCGTTTGACATAGTTCTCGTCAGTCAACAGGATCACCGCATCCTCCTCGGGGATAACGTCTTCATCGGTCATCTTGCCCAGCTCATGATTGATGATCTTGGTCCGCCTGGCATCACCCAGCTTCTCTTTCATCTCCGCTAGTTCACTCTTAATGATATCCAGAATCTTTTGCTCGTCGGCTAGGATTGCCCGGTATTCGGCAATCTTCGCCAGCAGTTCAGCCAGCTCATTCTCGATCGCTTGGCGATCCAGCCCGGTCAGCTTACGCAGCTGCATGGCTAAGATTGCCTGAGCTTGCACTTCTGACAGCTGGAAACGCTCCATCAAGCCGGTCTTAGCCGTCTCATAATCCTTCGACGAACGGATCAGGTGGATCACCTCGTCGATATTGTCTAGGGCGATCTTGAGCCCCGCTAAAATGTGAGCCCGCTCCTCAGCCTTCTTTAGCTCGTACTCAGTCCGACGACGCACCACCAACCGGCGATGCTTGAGGTATTCATTGAGGATATCCTCCAGCCCCAGGATGCGTGGCTGGATGCCATCAACCAATGCCAGCATATTGTAGTGAAAGCTCGTCTGCAGACTAGTCCATTTGAATAGCTGGTTTAAGATCTTGCTAGCATAGGCGTCCTTCTTCAGCTCGACCACCATCCGCACCTTACCCCGAGCCGACTCATCTCTCAGTGCCTGGATACCGACGATCTTCTTCTCTTTGACCAGGTCAGCAATCTTCTTCATCAGAGTCTCTTTATTCACCCCATAAGGCACTTCTGAGACAATGATCTGTGACCGACCTCGCTTAGTCTCTTCTATGTTGGTAACCGCTCGGATAACGACGCTACCCCGCCCCGTCAGATAAGCCTGCTTCATGGCCGGACCGGCATAGACGATACCCCCGGTCGGGAAGTCCGGCCCTTTGACAAACTTGAGCAGGTCGTCGATCGTAGTATTGTCGGCGCCATTATCAATTAGATAAGTGATAGCATCACATAGCTCGCCCAGATTGTGAGTGGGGATATTAGTTGCCATGCCTACGGCAATACCCACTTGACCGTTTAGCAGCAGGTTGGGCAGCATCGCCGGCAGGACTACCGGCTCTTTTTGCGTTCCATCGTAGTTGTCTCGGAAGTCAACCGTCTCCTTGTCCAGGTCAGTCAGGAGCGCCGCTCCCGCCCGGCTCATCCGAGCCTCGGTATAGCGGTGAGCCGCCGGCGGATCACCGTCCATCGAACCGAAGTTACCCTGCCCCTCGACCAATGGTGCTCGCATCACCCAGTCTTGCGCCAGACGCACCATGGCATCGTAGATGGCTGAGTCACCATGCGGGTGGTACTTACCCATCACCTCACCGACGATATTGGCCGACTTAGTGAACTTGGTCCCCGGTCGCCAGCCATTACGCTCCATGGCGTAGAGAATACGGCGGTGAATCGGCTTCAGCCCATCTCGCACATCGGGCAAAGCTCGGTCAATGATCACTGACATGGAGTAACGCAGGTAGCTCCACTCCATCACATCTTCGACCGTCTTAAGCTCGACTACTCGGGAGTGATCAGCTGCTACCTTGATAGTCTCGCCCGAGGTAGCATGAACCACCTCAGCCGGATCCGACTGCTCTAACCCCGAATCGTCCGGCGGTAAATTGTCTTTAGCTTGGTCTTCTGCCATTAGTCACTCCTCCTCTAGACGTCCAGGTCTTCCATCTTAATATCGGCTGCTCGGCTCTGAATAAAGGCTTTGCGCGGCTCGACGGCATCACCCATCAGCTTGTTGAAGATAGCATCAGCCTTCTCCAGGTCTGACACCTTGACCTGAGTCAAGACTCGTCGCTCCGGATCCATGGTCGTCTCCCACAGCTGGGTCGGGTTCATCTCGCCTAAACCTTTGTAGCGCTTCTGCGCTGAATAACCCGCCTGTTTGAACCGCTCTTGCGACGGGTCGATCTTAGTGCCACTAGCTCGTCTCGCCTCAATCTGACTATCTAAGAGCGGATCCAGGTCCGGCTCATCGTAGACATAATCAGAGGGCTTATTACCGCTACGCACCAGCTCAAACAGTGGTGGCTTAGCTAGGTAGACATGTCCATTCTCGACCACCTGTGGCATGTAGCGGAAGAAGAAGGTCAGTAGCAAGGTCGAGATGTGTGAACCATCGACATCAGCATCGGTCATGATGATGATCCGATTGTAGCGTAGCCCTTTGATGTCAAACTGGTCGCCGATGCCGACCCCCATCCCCTTGATCAAGGAGACGATCTCAGCATTACCCAGCATCCGATCTAGTCGGGCTCGCTCGGTGTTCAGCACTTTACCCCTCAAAGGTAAGATTGCCTGAGTCTTAGAATTGCGCCCCGACTTAGCAGACCCACCGGCTGAATTACCCTCAACGATGTAGAGCTCACATTCGTCGGGATTACGACTACTGCAGTCGGCTAGCTTGCCCGGCAGCGATGCGCCCTCTAGTGGATTCTTGCGGATGACACTCTCCCGAGCGGCTCGGGCGGCTCGGCGAGCCCGGGCGGCTAAGATGACCTTATTCACTATCTTCTTAGCAGTAGCCGGATTTTCCTCTAGATAGTAAGCGAAGTATTCACTGGTCACTTGGTCCACATAACGACGCACCTCGGGGTTACCCAGTTTATTCTTAGTCTGCCCCTCAAACTGTGGATCGGGGATCTTGACTAAGATTGCCGCCGTCTGCCCCTCCCTGATGTCATCACCAGTCAGATTCTCCTCTTTTTCTTTGAGCAGTCCGACTTTGCGAGCATAATCATTCACTACTCGAGTCATCGCCGCTCGAAAGCCCATCAGATGAGTACCACCCTCCGGGTTGTACACGTTATTGGCAAAAGGCATGACGTTCTCGCTGTAGCCATCGTTATACTGTATGGCAATTTCAACCTCCGAGTCTTCGACCTTCTTCTCAACATAAAACACATCGGGGCTTAGCGTTTCCTTGCCCGCATTAAGGTGCTTAACATACGATCTGATCCCACCGTCGAAGTAAAACTCGTAGCGGAAGGGATGAGCTTCGTTGTCTCGATAGTCGATCAGCTTGGCTCGGATACCCTTAGTCAGATAGGCCTGGTGACGTAGATACTTCAACACCCAATTGCGATCAAACTTGCTAAACTCCTTAAAGATCTGTTTGTCCGGATAGAAAGTGATTCGAGTGCCCCTTGTCATGTCAGTCTGCCCGAGCTTTTCCAGCTTAGACACCGGCTTGCCCTCAGAGAACTCAATCCGATAGAGCTGTCCGTGATGCGACACTTCGGCGATAAACTTCTCCGACAAGGCATTGACTACCGACGAGCCAACACCATGCAAGCCCGACGATACCTTATAGCCGCCACCGCCAAACTTACCGCCGGCGTGCAGAATAGTCAGCACGGTCTCAAGAGTTGATTTACCGGTCTTGGGGTGAATATCGACCGGGATACCCCGCCCGTCATCAGTCACTCGGCAGCCACCATCTGCCAGTAGCTCGACTAGTACCATCGTCCCATAGCCGGCAATAGCTTCGTCGACGCTGTTGTCAGCGATCTCTTTGATCAGGTGGTGTGCCCCGTCATAGCCGGTCGAACCGATGTACATACCGGGGCGCTTGCGAACCGGCTCTAAGCCCTCTAGAACTTGGATCTGACTAGAATCATAGTCATCTGCATTTGATCTACTCTTTGCCATAATCTATCTAATTTATCCCTCTCTACAGTTAACTTAGTATAGTATATCATAGGTACTATAAAAATGCCGTGATTCAGCCCTCAAAGCCCGCCAAGGCTGCCAGACGCCATAAGCCAGCTTTCGAGTCGTCTGGACCATAGAACGTAGCGGTCTGTCCTCTTAATGAAAATGCAGAGTCAGCGCCTCCGAGTCATCGTCCGGCTGACTGGCTGGTTGGGCTGGTGGTGGAGTCGGCGGAGTAGCCGAGCCGGTCGGCGGAGCGGCTACCGGAGCCTGAGCGGGAGCATTAGCTCGATTGTAGTAGTACTCTGTGTTAGGTGGAGTTGGCGGAGTGGCTGGAGCCGGGGGTGGCAGCGGCGTTGACGGCGCCGGTGAGACTAAGGTCGGCTGAGCCGGTAAGGTCGGTTGAGCCGGCTGAGCGGACGGCATGGTCGACGGACTCTGCCCTATCATTGACATCGGTGTGGATAGCGTCGACGAAGCTGAGTGAGCTCCCGGCTGAGCAGCTCTAGGCTGAGGCTGGCTAACCGGCTGAGGTGAGATAGGCTGCTGAGCGACCGGCTGACCGGACGCTTGACGTTTGGCTAGCCAATTCTGTAAGAAGTCATTAGAAGACGGCTGCGACGCTGCCGTACCCTTGTCGACAGTAACAACGGAGTTGGCAGGCTTGCGAGTCGGCGCATTCGCCGTAGTCGATAGACGCTTTTCGATCTCCGCCTCGACTTCTGCCCGAGGGCGACCATACCGTTCTGCCGAAAGTCTGATTAGCGACTTAGCCAAGTCATCATTCGTCTGTACTTTGAGCGGTGGCAAGGACATAGTGAAAGGTGCCGTCGGTGCGCCATTGACCAACATCTTTACCGCTGCCGTATAGTTGGGCATAAAGAGCAAGTCTTCCGGCTGGAAGGTCGGCTGGAACATCTTGACTACATTTTCCACGTCGTCTGAGCCGACTCGTCCAATGATATAAGTACCGACGTTACCAACGATCGCTCCCCTGATTTTATCGGTTAACTGCCCCATGAACTGATTAGCCACGATCAAGTTCAGCCGATACTTACGAGCCTCAGAGAGAATTGATTCAAATGAGTCAGTAGCGAAGTTCTGAAACTCATCAACGTAGAGACAGAAGTCCTTCCTCTCCTCCTCCGGAATATTAGCCCGAGACATAGCCGCCGCTTGAAACTTCATCACGAAGACCATACCAAGAAGCTTAGCGGGGATATCACCCAACTTACCTTTCGATAGGTTAACCAGCAGGATCTTGCGCTTGTCCATAATCTCTCGCAGGTTTAGTCCCGAGTGAAGCTGCCCAAGAACATTACTAATGACGACATTCTCGAAGTCCGCCCACTTAGACACCACCCAGCTAGTTACCTCACCGGCGTCATTGGATCGCTGGGCGTTTGGCCACTCCTTCGTCCAGAAATCGATCGCTTGCTGGGTGTGAAGATATTTGATCCTCGGCTTGGTAAAGTCGGGGTCACGCAGTACCTTCGGGATATCCATAAATGTTCCACCGCCCGGGCTATCCATCAGCAGGAGCGAAGCATAACGGACGATATTTGCCATCCGGGGTCCGACGAAGCCTTGGTGATTCGGGTCATAAAGCGAGTAAAGCATATTCATCGTCTCTGAGATTATGTAGTCCTTGGTACGAGTTGGATCAGGATCATCTTTACTGACCTCAAATAAGTTCATGCCGATCGGGTTATCTGAATCGGTTGGGTTAAAGTAGATTATATCGTTAACTCGCTCTCTCGGCACCATACGCAAGATGTCCTCTGCCGCATCGCCGTGTGGATCGATGAAGGCGAAGCCATCGCCATTGATCATGTCCTGTAGCGCCAAGCGCTTGAGCAGAACCGACTTACCCATACCGGTCGAACCCATGATGTAAGTATGACGACGCCTATCATCTAAGGAAAGCCTGATCGGCTTGACTACACCCCGGAAGACGTTATTGCCCAGCAAGATCCCCTCGTTCATCGCCTGGGTCGGGCCATCAACCTCTCGGAAAGTCTGGCGCTCTACCTGAGACGACGGGATATTGGTCTGATTAGGCAAATGAAAGATAGTCGCCAGCTCGACCGAGTTAAGAATATCTGACGACTTTTCAGCCGGAAAGAAGCGCATGATGTAATCCGTCACGAAGCTCTTGATATCACCGGTCGGCTCAAACTTAAAGCCGTTGCCGGTCGGCAAAGTATAGAGAGCGAAAGCGGACTGTAAACTGGTCAAGAGGGCTTGCGAGCGGGCCGAGTTCGGCGTCGATACCACTAGGCGAATCATCACTTCGTAGCCGGCATGCCGGGCTTTTTCCTCCATCTGTTCCACCCTGGTCTGATCAGTACCACTCAGTGGCTTGGTCTCTTTCTCTTTATTTATTTCATCAGGCGGTTTCCAGAGCGCCTCCAGGATCTGACCGGCATAAGCTAGAGCCGCCGAGCCTTTGCGGTTGCCGCTGGCACTCTTTTTGCCATCCCGAATATCTTGCACCCGGTCGTCGATCTTGTGTGCCCAGTTCGGCTTAGCCGGACGTAATAGGATTTGCACCGCCACACCATCACCTCGCCCAGCCATGGTCAGGGCGTTAAGAATCGCCCCCATAGCATCACGCTTCGTGTCCTTGTAGGTAGCAATCGGAAATAGGTAGGGGCGAGACAAGTGCATCTCACCGCCCAGAGTACCGCTCATCTTACTCGCTCTGTTGAACACATTTATTTCAGCTACTTCCTCCAGACGAGCCGTCGGATATGCTGCTATGACCGCCTGCTTGATATTGTCTAGCAACAGAAATGGCACCGCCACATAGTAGTGGACTAGTCCATCATGGGCGATAATCTCAAATGAGATATGGCGCTGACCATAGATCCGACTATGAAACCCTTTGGTAGCTGTACTGGCGATGATGTCATACATAGTCTGAGCCTGGGAGATACTCTCGTCAGTCACATCACGAATATCCCTACTGCCCACCTCTTTATCCTCGCTACTTGGTGGTAGCTGGATCATCACCTGAACCATCTTAAGGGCTCGCTCGTAGTTCTTGCGCCCTCGTACTTCTTTGCGGAAAGCCATGTAGGCAATCGTGATGATAACCGCCATCACACCGATGAAGACCAGTGCACTCACTAGCGTTGCGATCAGATTACCCATGCCCATCCCAGTTTTATCCTAATGTTAAGCGGTGTCTACTTGCTCACTTCTATTTACTGTTAATAATTTTACCATAACGTTCCTTTAGATACCCCTGCATTAGCTGGGCGATCTGATGTGCCTGCTCATAAGGGTCAGTCTCAGTAGCACTAATGATCTGCTTGGTCTTGTCCACCCAGACCCGATTGAACTTCTCTGCATCAACCACCACGGGGTCAACTGGTGTAGTGGTAGAGGTAGTGGTGGTTGACTGAGTGGTCTGAGCCACAGGATTAACAGTCATCGCTTGACTAGGCAACGCCAGCTCTTCGGCACTAGCTAACTGCTCATGCCCCATCGGTGCTTGATTAAGATTGTTCGGACTACTGTCAATCGTTGTGCCTGGGTCTACATTGTACTGTGGTAGCTGGTTGCCGCCACTCTCGACGTTATTACCCGGCCTGGGAGCGGTATTAAAATTGGGCGTGCCTGCACTCGGTTCCATTACTGATACAGTATAGCATAACCACGGTCAGATTAACATGAGAGATCAGCAGTTCTCAACCGCACCAGCCAATCGGCTCCGGCACACAACCCTGCCCCATAGTAGCCCCTCTTAGCAGTACATCTACAGACGCTTGACGATATAAAAGACCGCTACTGCCTCGGTAATAGTCGTCAGCACCACGTCAGTCAGCTCGATTCGCTTGATAGAGTTGAGCGAGATAACGATCAGTGGCATCATGGCCAGTACCCCACAGACAGCTAGCACTTTTGTCTGCGAGCGTCGTGCCTTGCTGTCGGACGTAGTGGTAATCGGTTGGCTCGGACGAACTAGTCCCCAAACATATCTAATAATCATTGTCATGAGCACAATGAAACTATAGCTCAATAGATAGATCAACCCCAGCACTAACAATATACCCGCCGGGCCGTTATCCGACGGGTTAGTCATATTGAGCACAAAGAATAGAGCAATCATCGCCAGGATTACTCCGACCAAAGACACGACAGCGATCGTCCGCTTTCTCATAGATTAAGTTTATAATACCGCTAGTGCAAAATCAAAAATACCGGTACAAAATGGTCCGGCTTCGGCAATGTTGTAAGAGAGGCTGCCCAGCTTCCTCCGTAGTTGTGAAGTCTAAAGTGCGACATCCCATCCGCCCACTAAAAAACAAAATGGGGCGCGGGTCACGGTCACATCAGAAGCTAGACAAGCCTCGACTGACCGCTCCCTTTCGGGAGCATATGTGTAGCGGAGCTGGATCAAAATCCCTCTGATTGGATTTTATCTTACGCTCAACGCTTTCGTGACAGAGTGGTAGCACTAGCACCACGACTCTGTGGCACTACAGCTACCATGCCTGTCACGAACGCTCAGCTGTGGACGAACGTCTTATGTGGTTGCGTTCCTCGCTTCAGCTGGTGACACGATCTAGCCTGCGTGCTATGCGTCTCAAGCCCCTCACCGGCTGATGACTTTCAGCGAGGCTTGATCCGCCCCGGCACACAGACAATTTATATTTGTCAGTTTTTATTTTAGATTAAAGAGCGAGCTTTTTCGGACTTTTGATTAGTTCTTTTTGTCTTACAAGCTTAGGTTGACTATACCAAACAAATAGCCGGCTGTCAACGCTTAAGCTTTCACTATGCGTTGTATTTTTTATCATTACTACTGTTATATAGACGCAGTATCCTTGAAAATTCCCAAAATTAACGTTGTAAATATTGTATGAGCAGTTTTTCTAGCTAGTAATTAAGACCCCTTGATATCTCAGCCACAATAAGCTATCGACCCAGCCACGTAATATGCACCGGTCGCCAGCCATGTTGGCGTCCTAAGCACAGCCGCTCCAAGAAGTAGCACACAAGCCCTTACGTCACTCTCAAGAAGATCCTTGTCCTACCATCAGCCACATTATCCGAGCCAACGCCTTATACTGAGTTCATCGCTCTCAGCTCGCTCCAGTTCACGATCAAGCCCTCTTTTGCGAATTACGCATATAGCCAAGAGCCATTGTCTCGTCTCGAGTTTGCATTGCTCTTAATTTCATTTGGGCTTAGCTTGATCAGCAACCTGCACCAAACGACCCTCTCGGCAAATTGTGCCGGACCGTCAGCCGCTTTGATAGCAAGCTAGCTTTGTCCGTCAGAATCATTAGGTCGTCGGAAGCCGGAACATCAAAGTCAAACACCACCATGTCGTCGTGCCTAGACAGTCAAGCTTGAACGTCTAGCCACAAACTAAGTCATACAAAAAACGACCCGCTGCGAGAATTCGGGTCGTTTATGGAGATTTGATTTGTGTTATTGTTGATAATTTTTGTTTTTGTATGTGCGCGGTTCATGAATACATTTTTTACTCATCAACCACCACTATAGTATCGCACCAATTCGGCCATGTCAACGACCCCGGCTAGTATTTTTTACCACGCACATATATTAGTTCATTGCCGAAATCACATCTGGTGGAGCTGGCGGGAACTACCCCCGCGTCCGCATGGTAACAATCCGATCATCTACGAAGCCTAGTAGAACTCGTGGCTACATCAATCCGTCTCAAGAGTTCTACTCAGATAACGGATAGACGCCCCTGCTTTCGCTTCGGCTAACCCCGGGGCAAGAGAATCCGGAGATAACCTAGCACCATAATCTGACGCACAAGTGACCTATCGTGCGTCGGTCACTTGGCGGGCTGCCAATAATTCTAAGCTAACAAGCTCAGGCAGCAACAGCCATGGCGACAGCCTTGGGAGCAAAAGCACTCTTTAGACTGGCGACAAAGGCTTGCAAACGATTCTTTGCATTTATTACGACTGTAAAGTGGTCAACTGCTCGCCGATCAAACTGTTAAAGTCCATCCGTCAAGGTATATATCAGCCCCAGACATCGTCTACTATAGCAAACTCATGTTAATAAATCAACACCCTACAGAGGTATGCCTGTACAGACATTGTAAGCTGGCGTTATAATATAGTCTATCATGATCGCACGAGTAGAAACCGCAGTCGCCAAGGGTTACGATGGCGTACCGGTCGTCTCGGAGTGTGATATCACCAAGGGACTACCCGCATTTAATATCGTGGGGCTAGCCAATAAGTCGATTGCCGAGTCGAGAGAGCGAGTTCGCTCAGCTATCGTTAATTCCGGCTTCAGTTTCCCTGCTAAACGTATCACCATCAACCTGGCGCCTGCCAATATCGCTAAAGACGGCTCTCACCTTGACCTGGCAATTGCTCTATCTATCTTAATTGCCAGCAAGCAGCTACCCGCTAAGGTTGCTAAGGGTGTCTTATTTGCCGGCGAGCTGGGACTGAATGGCGAACTACGCAACGTCAGAGGTGCGCTAAGTCTAGCCGAATGCGCCAAAGCAACTAAGCACTCCGGTATCATCGTGCCGCTCAATAATGCCCAGCAAGCGGCTCTAGTAAAGGGCATTAGTGTAGTAGGAGCAACAACTCTTAACAGCGTATTTGAGCATCTGATCGGCGAACACATTATTTCTCCAGCCCATAGTAACGTTGTAAATAATAGTTATACAAACTTACCCTCCATTGACGACATTCACGGTCAAGCGCTAGCCAAAAGAGCGCTTGAAGTCGCTGCCGCCGGACACCACAACGTTCTCTTCGTCGGACCACCGGGCTCAGGTAAGACCATGCTAGCTAAAGCATTGCCCGGTCTCTTACCGCCCTTAAATGACCAGGAGATTCTTGAGACAACCAAGCTCTATTCGCTGGCCGGCGAGAGCGACGAGGTCATTACCATACGACCGTTCCGGTCGCCTCACCACACCGCCTCACACGTAGCCATGGTCGGCGGTGGTACTAACATAGCCCCCGGCGAGATATCGCTAGCCCATAATGGTGTGCTCTTCCTAGACGAAACGCCGGAGTTCTCTAAGCGCACTCTCGAGGCATTGCGTCAGCCGCTGGAGGATCACCGGATCAATATCAGTCGAGCCGGCGCTAAATCGACCTATCCCGCCAACTTCATGCTACTAGCTACTATGAACCCTTGCCCTTGCGGTTACTACGGTGACCCTAGCCATGAATGTAGCTGTAGTCAGAAAATGATCCAGGAATACCAAAAGAAATTATCCGGCCCGCTACTTGATCGGATCGATTTATTTGTTCAAGTCGCCCGGGTGCCTAGGCAGGATTTGACCAGCACAACGCCGACCGATCGTCCGGTGGCTACTGAGTGGCGCCAGGCTATCGTCGACGCCAGACGTCGCAGCGAAGTGCGGCAGCACTGCCCCAATGCCGGCCTATCCAATAAGCAGCTCCAGCAGCTAATCCACTTCTCACCCGCCGCCAAGAAGCTACTGGATGACGCCATGGATAAGCTGGGGCTGTCCGCCCGTGGCTATTTCAAGACCATGCGAGTCGCCACTACCATTGCCGATCTCGACGGATCAGATACGGTCACCGATCAACACGTCGCCGAAGCATTGCAATTCCGCCAGCACCGACTAATACGTTAATCATATCCTGCTGGGCTGGGGTTGACTGCTCAGAGGTAACTTAGTTATAATCATGAGCGAACACACGATGATTGAGCCCGGGCGGATAAAGTCCCGGCGACAGTCGCCGTGGTTAGGTAACTATTCCGGAGTGGCGCAGCGGTAGCGCAGTTGACTGTTAATCAATGGGTCGCCGGTTCGAATCCGGCCTCCGGAGCCATATAAACTAATATCAGGTAAAAGGATCTATATAGCCAATCATTCAATTCGGATAAATGGTCAGATCCGTGCTCGTGAGCTACGTGTTATCGGTGCAAGCGGCGATCAATTAGGCGTCATGCCTACTGCGAGAGCCCTCGATAAAGCCCGTGAAGTCGGTCTTGACCTAGTAGAGATATCACCCAATGCAGCACCACCTGTTGCTAAAATCGTTGACTGGGGTAAATACCAGTATCAGAAGATGAAAGAGCAACAGCGTAACCGCAAGAATGCGCATAGTAGTGAGATCAAACAGATGCGGTTGGGGCTCAAGATTAGCCAAAACGACCTCAACATCAAGCTACGCAAAGTCCGTAAGTTCTTATTAGACGGCGATAAAGTCAAGATTCAGCTGATTTTTCGCGGTCGAGAGATGGCGCACCCTGAGGTGGGTCGAGATTTACTCAGTAAAATACTCGATCAGCTATCAGACGTCGCCGTCGCCGATAATAAGCCGGTGATGGCAGGTCGCAACCTGAATATCATCATAAGGAGTAACCCTCATGCCAAAGCTAAAGACGCACAAGGGCACTAGCAAGCGCATCCGCCTGACTAAGTCCGGCAAGCTATTACGGCGCAACGCCGCCACCCACCACAAGCTAGCCCATCAGACTGCCCGAAGCAAGCGAGCCAAGAAAGCTGACACTAAGATCAATGGTTCGGCTAAGCAGACTATTCGCCGAGCTCTAGGTGTCTAAAATTATTTAATCTACATGGAGAAGGAGTAAGAATGAGAGTTAAACGAGGTGTCACCGCCAGAGCTCGCCACCACAAGGTACTAAAGCAAGCCAAAGGCATGAAGCATAACAGCGCCGGGCGCAGCTTCCGCCTGGCGAACGCCCGGATCATCAAAGCGTTACAGTACGCCTTTCGTGACCGGCGCAACCGCAAGCGTGATCTGCGTAGCCTATGGATCACCCGTATCAACGCCGCCGCTAGGCAGAATGGCACTACCTACGCTCAGCTGATAGCCGGTCTCAAAGCTAAGAATATCCAGCTTGACCGCAAGACCCTAGCTGACTTAGCAGTGCGTGAACCCGAGGCTTTCACTGCCATCGTCAAAGCTACCCAAAAATAGCTTCGTCGGAAAATCGCTAAATCTAAAACACCCTCTTAGCGAGAGGGTGTTTTATTAAGTCTACCAGTCTGCCTATAAGCCGGGTCCTGTTTAGATGGTCATCTATCTACCATGACTATTGCTAATCACGTCTAGCGGGTTAAAACGATCGGCTGGCGAGCCACCAGTAGTCCGATCTCCTTGCAGTCAACAGGGTTTACCTCTCTGATGCGTCACCGCACCCGACTGTGAGCTCTTACCTCACTCCTTTCACCCTTACCCGGCACCTTTGCTAGCTCTGCGAGTTACCGTCGACTCGGCCGACATCCGACACAAAGCTAGTAAAGGTGCCAGGCGGTATCGTTTCTGTGGCACTTTCCCTAGGGTCACCCCCGGTCGCCGTTAGCGACTGTCGTTGCTCTACACTGCCCGGACTTTCCTCTCGTGAGACTATCGCCTCACCAGCGACCATCCGGCAAACTGGCACAGATATTATAGCACGACCGCCCCGCCAACCGGTCACAGCTGAGCTAACCGGTAGTCCGACTTCCGGCTGTCGTGACGGCTAGACTGATTTACCGCTTGTCGTCAGAATTGCTCTTGGCTTGAGTATCGGACTCCTCTCGGTCAGCTTCCTGCTGCGACCGATCCTTCGGTCGAAGCTTATCAAACTCACCTCGGTAGATCTTCATCAGGGTGTCTTGCAGCAAGCTACTCTCGATCAAGTCTCGCTTAGCGCTCTCCCTGAGCTTGCTATCAAACTCCTCGTTATAGCCGATGAAGACCGGACCACGACCTTCAGGGCGTCGCTCGCTACCTTGTCTCCGGTTCGGTTGTGGTTCATTATTGCTGCTTTTCATGCTTTGCCTCCTTTAGCCTATTCTTATTATAGTAAGCAAAATTATTTTTTCTATAGTATGCCTTATCATCGATCAACACTATCGGCACACCGAAATACCGAGCGAACTTCTTGCTGTTGTCGTTAATCTCCGTCACATCGGCACCGTGTGCCACGATATAGGACGGTTGCAGACGGCCATGTCGGACATTTAGATCACCGGAGTTACGGAATAGTCCCACCTCGTTATAGTGCATCGTATCCAGTTCGCCCGCCACGGATTGTTCCCGCTTGCTAATGCACCGCTTGATAAACTCATCACAAGTCGTCAGGGGCAGACTAAACATATTAGGCAAGAAGTTGCCGCTGAGGTAGGCGTCTTGCGGGCACATGCCGATGATACCGCCGTAGCTAATATTGTTAAAACCTAGCGTTACACCCCTATGGCTCCCATCTTCCAGATAATAAAGATAATCACTACTGACACAGCTGGCCGAGATAGTTGATGATCCCCGAGCCGTATTCCAGACACCGGGGTCTTTCATCAAGGCGTTATAAATACCCGCATTACCAAACATGTAGATAGTATGACTGAGAATATTGAAAGGAGTGCCATTCAGCTTAACCACGTCAATCTTGCCCTCGCCTTGGTCATCAGCTATTTGAGTATGCTCCACCCCATCATTGTCGGCGCTCGGGTCAAATAGAGCCCGGTTCCAATCGTCGGTGACAAAGCGAGTTAGCTTATCCATCAGGTCAGACTCTGAGCCCTCAATCTTAGTAATCCGAGCCACTCCGTCATCACCCACTACCGGCGTACACAGGGGAGAATGCTGAATCACTCGCAGAACATCCTCGGCACTCTTAGCATCTTTTATCTTCTTGCGTAGCAGCATCACTGCCCGGTCATTAATCGTCAGCGCACCGGCCTCAGCAAGGTGCTTCAGATCATAAGCCGCCAGGGTGCGGCTTGGTCTATCCGGTCGCATAATGAAGCGGGCCGCTTTGACAACCTCATCTCTCTCACCACTAATCAAGTCGTCGCAAAGCCGCTCCGAAACGATCGCTCGGTAATTCTCCAGCTCTTCCAACGAGCGAATATGGCAGAAATTGCCAGTTCTCAGTACCTTTACCAGATTTTGCTTGGTCTCTTCGCTCAGCTCGGCCACATCGGCCAGATCGTCAAATAGTTCTCCTGACCCCTCTTTCTCCCCCACCAAGACGGCATAGTTGGTCGTCCGAGCTCTGTCGCCATTAAATAAATCATACCGTTGTAATGTATCCAGGCGGCGTTTTATCGTCTCGATCTTCTGCCGACTCGTCATTTTATCACAGATGATATCGTCGACGTGACTATCGTAGTAGACGATATCGCCAATGTAGTCATCGCCCAGGATAGCCGCCTTGCCATCGTACTCCAGCCGGAGGAGCTTGGTATAAGTACCTCGCAAGAATGGAAAACGCTGAGCAAGATGCCGAATATCCTCCGCTACCTTGGCCGGGTCAGCATGCTCTTCCCGCCCCTCCTGCATGACCTCGCAGAAAGTCTGACCCTCTTCAAACGACTCCAAGCTACCATAGGCCTCTACCGACCGCCGTTGCACATCGCCCAGCTTGTCCAGTATCAGTGGCGTCATCGGGGTACGACCGATGCAATCATGCACAAAGCTGCCGTTGTATTCTTCTTTCTTAAGCTTCAAGCTCTGATCCAGGGTCTCGATAAAGAGTTCGTTTGGCACCCCGTCGGTAAAGTAGTCACTGATGGGACGGTCTTTACCCCTTGATCTAATCGAGTTTAGGAAGCCGCTGAAACGATTCATCTCAATTGACTGCACCAACGTCCGTTCACTAGCCGGTTTGTGTCCCGAGCTGTCATCTACATCAACTGTGTTCCAAAACCTGGTCGCCGGGGCATCAGGGCAAATCTTGGTCGAGACGACAGCCACCATGCCTCTACCACTACTGATCAAATAGTCATACAGCCTGGCAACATTGTCGTCATTGAGCACTCCGGCTTGGTATAGATTCTCTTGAGTAGCTTCACCCAGCTTCTCGTCGCAACATCGCTCGACAAACCGCCTGTCCTCCAGCGGATCGTAGCCCAAGCTCTTTAGACTATCGACCAGACTCTTGGCATTATCCAGCACCTGCCACTTCAGCTCGGGATTATCCTCGCCGGGCTTATACAGGCAGATATATCTATCATCTAGAATAGTCGCCCCGGCGACATCCGCCATACTGATATCCTCCCGGTCAAGACGCTCCTTCACTTCGTTAGCCGACTCTGTATCAGCCAGTACCTTGTTAATAAAATAGCCGTAAGCCGGACTGGAGATAGACTCCACCGGCTCGACAAACCGATTCCGGTGGTCTCGCACCGCTTGGCTCAGACAGTCTACCGCCAGATCCTCCAGTCCATCATGACTGGCCGGAGTAACATCCTGCTCGCTAAACAGAGTCGAAATGTCATTAATCAAGTGGTATTTGATAGAGTCGTCGTAGCGCCGACAGTTATTTAACACACCCCTGATCACTTCGTCCTTAGCCGGATCATCCGCCTTAATTATCGGCACGGACTCCGCCAAACATCTAGCAGCAGCTAGCGGAGGTGGCTCTATAGCCTCCTCGTCATCACTACCAGCAAGATCGACAATCATATCTAATAAGTGTTGTGACATCTGCTCCAAAGACGGCTCACCCTCCGCCACCTCCGGCGAGGGTGTAGCCCCGGTCGTTTCAGGCTGAATAAGAGACTCATCCACCCTTGCGACTTCACCGGGCTGAGGTGAGTTCGTCAATTCACCCGCCTGATCAGGCTCAGGCAGCCTGAACACATCTTCCCCGCCCCACTCATTAGAGGGGTCAACTTTTTTGATCGGTGGCTTTTCGTATCGATGCATATATTTATACAAGCATTATACACTAATTCACCCCTAATCCGGCTATGCCCACCGCTAAGCACCCCCCTCGCACTGCCTTGCGTCAATTCGCCCGTATCTGATAAAATGCATGGCGTGGGGATATAGCTCAGTTGGCTAGAGCGCCTGCTTTGCAAGCAGGAGGTCAAGAGTTCGAGCCTCTTTATCTCCACCACTTTTAGGTGTTACAATAGAGTTACTTGGGCGATTAGCTCAGCTGGTTAGAGCGCGTCACTGATAATGACGAGGTCTCAGGTTCAAGTCCTGAATCGCCCACCATAACCGAGGAAGACTTACGCCCCGTGAGGGGCGTTATTTTCGCCTGCCGGGGCAAGCAAAATGTTTACATTTTGCCTGACCCGGCAGCAACCTCTACCCCACCACTGTCCTGAGCGCCTCTTTCATCCGCTCATAGCCCTCTTGGTTCATATTGTCAGCAACGAAGTTGTCGTGGGGCTTACTGCGAATGCCTTTATGATTCTCACCATAGTCCCAGACCGGGTAGTAGGTACGGAAGTCCTCAAAGCTGGAGTAGTTGTCAGCTACACTCAGGAAGTCTCTAGCAGCTTGTTTGAATGAGCCGCCATGCTGCAGAACCCAGTTCTCGATGCCGACACCGCCTAGTCCACCCACTCCTTCTGCCTCGGGACTGCGTCTTGGCTTGTAGGCACCGGCAGCCTTGAGGAACTGCTTGGCGTAGATGACGTTAGCCAGGACTTGCTGGTATTTATGCTCCGACTGTTTCTTAATGTTAGTTAAACGGTCAGCCAGTGCCATATCGGTCGAGTATTGGACTTTGTTAGTCTTCTGAACGAAGGTGATGTCAATGTCAGCTGGTTCGGTTAGTCCATCGATAGATACTTGTTTGAGGCGAAGGTTACCATTGACTATGGCGCTACCATCATTCTCTCTACCAAAGGCAGTGAGGAGCGCATCAGCGATCTGCTGCTTCTTGGTTGGGTTATTGAGAATGCTTCTATCCAGCCTAGCCACGTAGTCAAAGTCACCGGAGCCGGGAGCATTAGTCTGTCTGCCGGTTGAGCCGGTATCGATCATCTCAACTATATTCTCGGTTAGGTCACCATCTAGGTAGTCTTTATAGCTGAGGTTTAGCTCAGGGATGCCAGTGATAGCCTGCTTGATGGCCTGATTGATCACTTCATGCTTATGATCAGTCTCGGCTATGCTAGTTGGAAGTTCACCGATGATGGTGGTAGTACTAGGAACGGTAGTCTTGCCGACATTGGTAGAGGGAAGATCTAGCTCACTATCCGGGGCAAACTGATAGTCACCGGTATGGTAGTGACTGAGGCCGGACATCTGCTCCCTCATCTTGTCATAGTCAGCTGGGGTGAAGACGAGCTCTTCACTGTCTCTGTCTACAATGGGGATATAGAAGCCACCCAGGGCGATCTCTAGCTTGGTGACTTCGGAGACGGGGGTAATGCCATAGGAAGCAGGGATAGCGACGAAGAAGCTAACTTTATCCATACCAAAGCCGGTCCGGATGCCATAGTGACCCTCGCCATCTACACCGGTAGCAAAGATTTCCAGCTTGGACAACCCCTCTCGGCGATGGCGCTTAGCTTCCGCTATCTCCTTGAGACGACGGTCAATCTCTTCCTGAGTGAGGTCGGTACGGTCAAAGTTAGCATCGGGCACACTCAGATCATAGACACTTTGGTCGGCTTCACCTTCGTCACGTCGAGTGACAATGAATCTATCCTTGTCGGGTCTCAGCACCGTCCAGAGACCCCAGCCATAACCGTCAGCTAGCATATTATCCATGGTTTGGTCAATCGTCTGTTCGCCGTACAGGACTATACTCACATCAGCATCCAGTGGCGTAGTGTCACTACGAGACGCATCACCTAAGTACTCTTTAGAGATAGAGCCATTCTGGAAAGCGTAAGATAGGTAACGGATACCACTGCCTCTGGTGCCGCCCATACCTTTGACCAGGTCACCGGGCTGGAGCTTAGGCTCCTTCGTAGTAGCAAGGTATTCAGCTGTTTTGCGGTTTCTGGCATCTGCCTCTTTGACGATATTATCCATGTACCGCTCAGCACCGGCTAAATCCTCGATACCGACGAAGTGAGCAAAGTAACGGACGGCTCGGTCAGCCAGAGTATATCGGCTGTTGGGTTTGATCAGGCTAGTCAGGTTAGCGAAGTCGGTTTGGAGAGCGTTGGGATGGTCTAGTTGGTTTTTGGTGTTCGACTGACCTGCTTGCTGATGGATCAGCTGATAGGGATGTTCTTTACCGGGCAAGGTGCTGTTGTAGAGAGTAGCTAAGTGCCAGGCAAAGGTGCTGAGAGTGTCGTAGTTAGCCTTGGTGTCCTTATCCATCAGGCTAGTTGGCTGATTAAAGGCATCCCAAGCCAGTTCGCCCGAGCTCAGCTGATCAAGTAGAGCTTGGCCGTTCTTTAGGGTAGCTAGATACTCCCTGATTGAGCGGTTATTAGAGCCGAGCGAGGCTCGGAGCAGGTCCGAGATGATGATGGCATCCCTGCTATTCAGCATCTGATCCAGCTTGCCACTCCTTATGTCACCGGTGGCTTGCTGGAGGACGGGGCTGATCCGGCCATTGTCAAAGTGAAAATCATTTTCCAGATTATCTGACGGGTGTATGGTGCGAAAGACCAGGTAGTTCTTACCGACGTAGGGTAAGTGATTATGAATATAGATATCCTCGATCTTATCTAGAGCTTCCGGTATCTTGTCTGCATCCAGCTTGAGTAGCTCACGAGTGAAAGCCTCGGAACGATCAGCCAGTTCACTGGCGTTAGAGTTGGACAGGCGAGCCATGATGCTTGCTGTCCACTCGATTTGGTCGATAGTCAGTTCATCGCAATGTTCTCTAACATATGATTCGAAGAGACTTCGAGAGTCATTCCAGTCATCGCCTTCACTAATACCACCATAGCCCTTTGCGACCGCTATCTGCTTGTCATCCAGCCCCATCCGCTTCTTGCCGGCTTCGTCTTGGTTTTGATAGTACCTAAGAATCGCAAGGTGACCCCCTTGCGAGAAGACATTTTGCCAGACTTTCGGCTTTAGACCATTGGCATCAAACAACTTCTTGTAGTTATAGGTAAGACCGGTTAAGCGCTGTAGATCAGTAATAGCTTTCATATCATAACCGCCATTTTCATTTTTCATCTTGCCCAGTAGATCGACCAGTGCTCTGCTACCGTCGGCTTTTCTAGTCTGATCCTTGTGCGCTTCCAGAAATCTAATAGTCCTTGCGTATTCCTCGCCGTCACAAGAATGATAAGTCTCTTGGGCATTGTAGACGTCTCGTAGGAATGATCCTGGACGATTTTGAAAGAATGCATCCTTGAGAATGCCCTTCTTGTCTATCAGGTCGGATAGCTTAAGTGTCCACCGATCTTCTAAGAAGGTCATACCGTATGCCTGCGCCATACAGAGCCGCATCGCATCATTGCCCAAGTAGCTAGATTGTTCCCGCCAGTAGTTAGCCGTTAGGTCGTTACCACTTGGAACTAGATCAGGACTAACAACATGGCCGGATAGGAATGCGTCGCCACCATCACTATCCAGTATCCATGTAAATCCATTTCTCGCCTCTCTGAATAGCACGTTGAATTGACGGTCATATAATCGGTCAGTAACTTCGGGGGTAATAAGACCTAGCTTGTATGCTCTATCTTGAAGATCAATTCGTCTCTTAGCTCTTTCTTCTTCTTGAATCCCGTAGTCTACGTATGTATAAAATAATTTAGCGAGTGACTCATCTTTCTTCAGTGGCTCCCAGCCGAGCTTTCTGAGCACGCTGTTATATTTGGCGACGTTCTGGATGAGAGCACTATTATGGATAAGCTTGTCGTATGGGCTACTACGAGACCGTTCGTTTCTAGGATTAATGCCCCACAGTATGTTGTTCTCAATCTTCTCACCCACATCTTGAATGCTCTCGCATCCGGAGGCTTTATTTATCGAGTCAGCTAAGCGTTGTCTACCATCCTCGGTAGCACAAATTGCATCAATGATGCCAAAGCGGTATGAATCGCCGGCTTTATCTACCGAAGATAATTCATCGTTGTCATAGCTATTTGTCTCTATTGAATGCACCCTTTTACTTGTTTCATCGACGATGACTTGCTGGATGTGTTCATTAGTTGCAATCTCCTCAATAGGAAGACCAGAGGCGTCAAGTAAAGCTACACTATCAGCCTTGACGTCAGCAAGCGAATCTAAGAAATGGCGCTTGATATCCTCATTGGATAGATCAAGCTTACCCAGCTCAAGTGCCTCTCGTATACCAAAATACTTGTTATGATAGTTTTCACGAGTATCCAGAAACCCTTTGGCCATCTCCGGGTCAGATAAGTTGATTTTACCCTCTCGCAGCATCTTGGAAATAAACTTGGAGTCTGACTCGGCGACCTCGTCACTTATTGCCGTTCTTGTCCTCATCTTATCCATATAGGTTTGCAAGACTCGCTTGTTAGATAAGTCAAGTTCGCCGTCTTCAACCAGCTGATTAAGTTGAGCGTGCTTCCGCTGTTGCTCTAGCGCCTCTTGCTTGCTGTGATCAACGGCACTAGACGACATATTCAATATGCGTCTGATTAGCCACGCCTGTTTATATTCTTGCTTCTTTGTTCGAAGTTGTCTTACCGAGTCGAGTGCCGTCTGCGCCATGACGCCTAGCGGGCTGGAGCCAAGCAGCTCTATTATTCCCCTTTTCTTAGGCTGCGCCTCGGTGCCGGTCTGGACAGCCCGACCGCTCCGCTCTTCCGGGTCAACGTTAGTGCTATATTGTGACTCATCGGCATCAGTCCGGACGGTCTGACCGGCTCGACCACCCTGCTCCACCTGACCGGGCCGGTCGTTAGGTTCGTCCCGGTCGCCTTTGATTACCCGGACTTCAACGGTCTCGCCTTGATCTGATGTGCGGTTGGTATCGTTAGCATTTTTACCGCCATTAACATCACTGGCGTTGCCGTAGTTACCTACTTTGCTAGCTCCTTGCTCCGGCAGGTCAACCTGCCACTGCTTGGCGTTGGCGTCGTTCGCTGTCGCTTCCAGCTGTTGATAACTATTCTGTCTATTCATAGTGCTTATGAAGATTATAACAAATGAGCCTTGCCGATATATAGCAGAGAGCCAGCGCACGAACTTGGACGACCGCTACTCACTAGCGCAATAACACGGCGTCACGCCACGTGCCCACACTTACCTACCCTGGTGCTCGTCCAGTATCTTGTTGACCAGGCTGTCGGCTAGGCTGTTGTATTCACGGTGGATATGGTGAAAGTGTACCCGCCGAAAGTTAAACAGTAGCTTGACCACCCTACTATAGACGTCGATAAACTCGGGGTTATGCACCTTGAAGATACCGTTAATCTGGTTAACCACCATCAGGTTGTCACTATAGAAATCAACATCGGTCAGCCCCAGCTCGACCGCCTTAGCCAGCCCCAGCTCCACCCCAATGTATTCCGCCATGCCGCTATTACTATAGCCGATGAACTTACCACCCTGGGCTAAGACAGTCTGCCCGGAACGATCGGTGATGATATAGGCGCTGGCTGATGGGCCAGGGTTACCCCTAGAGCCACCATCCGAGTGAATGATAGCCGTCTGCCGAGTCGCCGTCTGGTCGGGAGTAGCTTTATCGCCGCCACTGTCAAACTTAGCTATGTCTAGTAGAATATTGGTGGATGAGGTTAGCTGGCTGTAATGTATATCTGACAACTTAACCCAGCGGATTTTATCGTATTCGTCGTCCGTTGTGACTTTATCACATCTATCAATAGTTGTACTATAGACAATGAAAACATACTGAGTGTTCTGGTAGTCAGGATCGATGAAGCTGACCACATCACGCAAGCAGAAGGTCTCCGGCTCAATGCCGGCATGAATCTGCAAGCTCCGCTTCAGTGCGTCCACCGGCTGCTCGCCGACATGGAGCGAACCGCCCGGCAGCTCGTATAGCCCGCTAATCGACGGGCGACCACCGACTCGGCGCAGCAATAAAATCTTACCTTGTCGTTCTACCAGCGCCCTGATGACTACTTTTTGTCGCATGCCCACCTGATATTTATTACTCAAATATTTCAACTTCCGGATGGTCTAGCCTGGCGTATTAGAATCCCCATCTAGGACAAGGCGGGTGCTCGCAATAACTAACCACGGTTAGCTACCATTAGAGCCCCTTTCTAATGCGTCGTTAGGAAATAAACTACAGGCTAGACCTAACCTAATTATATCATTGACCGGCAAATTGCCCACCACCCTAGAGACCGAACCACTTGGCGACGACGGCGAAGCAGCCCTCTGCTCCTCGAGCAATATTGATCACCAGTCCACTCACAATCGTCCCGGCTAAGAATACGACCAGGAAAACTACCGCCACGCCGTACCGTTCCATCTTATCCATCACTCGCCTAGCCCCCGGCGGAGCGAAAGCATAGAGCAAGCGTGAACCATCCAGCGGTGGTATAGGCAACAGATTAAAGGCAAAGAGACTCAAGTTGATTACTTCCGCCTGACTGATGAGTTGACCCGCCAGACTAGCCTGGTCGATCCGTAGACACCTAGGGATGATGAAGCAGATAAAGGCTAGCACTAGGTTGGTCAGCGGTCCTGCTAGTGCGACTAGGGCGGCACCCCAGTCGCCACCTTTTAGCCGCTTGGTGTTTATTGGTACCGGCTTAGCCCCGCCGAAGATCGGCATCGGCGTGCCTGAGGCGGTTGCCAGTATGGCGATCGCCGGCAGTACGATGGTCAGGTAGGGGTCGATGTGAGGTGCCGGGTTAAGCGTCAGACGCCCTTCTCGCTTGGCTGTGTCATCACCCAGCCAGTGCGCCACCAGTCCGTGCATTATCTCATGCAAGACTAACGACACTAGGGTGACGCCTAGGGTGGTACCTAGGACAATGACCATGGCTATCATGGCTACAATTATATCATCGCCTCCTCTTCTATGATCCGCCCTCGTAGCTCATAGCAGAGCCTGTAATTTCCCATACACATAGCTTGAGTTAGTACGAGTAGTACAGGTGGTCTCCTCGGGCTCTGCTACTTAGCAACCCCTCACTCTTCGTCTCGTCATCATTTCCTTCAGACCCGCCTGGCTGGCTCGTGCACTGCTGAGCTTCAAGCGTGCACAGTCTTCAGGAAATGACTAATAGAGTGAAGGACAAAGGAAGGTGTGATAACAAAAGAAAGTCAGCAGAGGAAAACACCCATTAACTAAAAGGGTTGCTTTTGTGTAAGAGTAGGGCGATATGGTTGACGAAGACTGTTGATATAACAGCAAGGCTACAATTGCCAGTGGTGACTTATACGTCGCCAGCCTGTCCAGCACCCAGCAGATGCGTAAGTCTATTCAGGTACAATTCAAGCTCATATTGCGCCTTGGTTCTTCTTACGTAACACCAGCTCTATGCATCCTGCTGGGATGCTGGGGTCTGAGGAGACCATACGCCCTACTCTGAGCCACAGGACTGTATTGGATATAATCATTAGCGCATCTCCTACATCTTGACTGCTCGCTATACAACCTTGTATACTTTAGTCAAGTAAAACAAGGAGATTTAACTATGGCAAAGGACCAGATTACCGGTAAACACGCCATGAGTGGCAATAATGTCAGCTTCTCAATGCGTCATACCAAGCGTAAGTTTAAGCCGAATTTACAGCGTAAGACTTTCTATGTGAACGGGCAGAAGGTACGCCTGCTGGTGGCGACCAGTACTATCAAGACACTTAAGAAGAAGGGCTTCGCCACTCAGCCGGAAGAAACCAGCAAGAAATAGCTGGCAGCCCGACAAGATCAGAGAAATAGCCTCTCCTAGTGAGAGGCTATTATTGTCATGCCAACTACACTCTACAGTAGTAGAGAGTGGGCTTCTTACCGTAGCACTCGCTACTTAGTCCGACTGAGCTCATAGGTGGTCATATTGGCGGGCAGACTTGCCCCTGTCTTTAGCTTGTAGACAGTTTGCTTCTCGATATTGCTATTGCCCATCTCTTTCTCCAGAGCGGCCAGGCTCTCTTGTGGCACTTCATACTTAGTCTGACCGTCATCGTAGTGGGTTGGGATGACTACGCTGGGGCTGATCTGGCGAACGATCGTAGCGGCATCTTGAGCGTCAAGGGTGTAGCCACCGCCTCCGACCGGGACAACGGCGATATCTATCTGACCGAGCATCTCTAGATCGTCATCCGTTAGAGGGGCAACAGTATGACCAATGATGGCGATCGCCACGCCCATAGTCTCGATCCGGTACATTACCGCATCCTGAGCGTGCTCGTCTTCGGCTAAGTGTGCCGGTACGGCGATGCCTCGCACGCTGACGTCACGATGCTCATACTCACCCGGCATATCAATAACGAAGCCTTTGGCTTCTCCCTCGACAGGAGCAAAAGCAGGCTGGGTCGCCAGTATTACCGCTTCGGGGTTCTGAGCTTCTTTAGCCTGGGCGTTAGCCGTCGGGTCAACTACGATCAAGGCATTCTTATCCTTGATCACCACACAGTTAGCACCCCTATAATCAATCTCCATGTTTACTCCTCCTCGCCTCAGCCTGATCATTAACGCCGGGATAATCCACCAGTATGCCGGCGTCGTCCAGCACCGTAATATGCTTTGATTCTAGCACATTTAGGACGAACTTGTCACGGATGCTCAGTCGGTAGTCCAGATCATCCAGACTCATGATGGTGTAATTAAGCGACGAACCCGTCTCTCGCTCCAGCACCTTGATCAAACTCTTGACCTTGGCCTCGTCCAGCTGATTACCCGCTACCACCAGGTCAATCTTGCTATCCGACTCGTAGACCATCACGCCCGAGAAGACCACCTCGCTCACCCCTTTGATCGCTCGGAAGCGGGTCGCCCAGTCGCCGGTCGAAACTCTGGCGCCGCTAACCACAGCCCGGTCGTTGGCAAACATGTCCTTAAGCGAAGCGAAGTAGCGAAACTTGGTGTCCGCCTGATAATACAGTCGGTTATCGACCGACCGATCAGTGATGATGCCAATCCGCACCAGGTTAGCCAGCTCTCGACGCACGCTATTGATCTGCTCGTTAATATTGCGAGTGATCTCCCTGACGTAAAACGAGCGGTGCGGATTATTCATAAATAAGCCGAGAAGCTTCACCCGAGTCTTTGAGCCAAATAGTGCATCTATCATCAAGGCTATTTTAACACCTCGGCTAGTTAAGGCAAAAACTTTTGTACTCAGACATTAGCTCGCCGGTAATCTGACTGGCAGGCGCACCGCTCGGGTTGTTCAGCTGATTAGTCAGCTCCGGTAAAGTACGCCACATGATATCACTCGCCCAGCGAGGGTTGCGCCACCAAGTCAGCTGTTTTTTAACCAGCTGGCGGTCTTTGACGCTGATCTGTTCTATCAGCTCAGCCTCGTAGATTTGCCCTGTCAGATATTTAGCCACCACACCATAGGCATTGCGTCGCAGTGGCTCGACCATCCCGTAGCGGGCTATCAGCCGATCCGTCTCATCGACCAAGCCTCGCTCCAGCATCTGCTCGGCTCGCTCGCTGATGCGCTGAGATAATTTTTCTTTATCCACCGCTATACCGATCACTATTGTCTGCCTACTTAGATGCCCACAATTATTGCTCACCCCGCCCGTCTCCAGACTGCGGACTAGTCGTCGCTTGTTATCAAGGTCTCGGGGTAGCTTAGCGCCTCGCTTGATCGCTAACCGACGTAGCTCATCGGGCGGTAGCTTCTCTAGCTCAGTCCTCGCAGCCGGATCATAGTCGCCACCGGCTAGCCGATAATCGTAGATAACGCTATTGATGTATAGCCCCGAGCCACCCACCAGTAGTGGCACATGCTGACGCTGACGAATCTCAGCGATCTTAGCCGTGGCATACCGCTGGAAGTCATATAGGCTGTAGCGCTGATCCGGCTCGATCAGGTCCAGACCCCAATGTAACACGCCTGCCCGCTCCGGCTCAGTCGGCTTCGCCGTGCCGATATCCATCCCTCGGTAAACCGTCCGACTATCAGCGCAGATCACCTCGCCACCTATCAGCCGAGCTAGCCGAATAGCATAGGCAGTCTTGCCGCTAGCAGTCGGTCCTAAGATAACGATCAGTGGTAACTCCATGTCTTATATGGTAGCAAATGAGTAGCTTTATTTGCGAGATAAGGGCAAGATTATTGCCCGCCGGCATGTTGCATCCCGCCTAATCGCCTGATATATTGTTAGCATAAGGTTATTGGCTAAACTAAAAATAAAAATAGGCGGGGGTAAATAATGAAAATCAGTCAGATTAACCAAATCAAGCTCCGAAAACTATGGTGTAGCTCGGAACGAATTCTTGGTGTTGTCGTCTCGACCATCCTTAGCGCATTACTAATAGCCGGTTCGGCAATAGCCACTTGCATCACCAAAGCTCCGTCATCCCGAGAAACCGGGTCAGCCATAAACGATGCCTCGCAATCAAATAGGATTGTCCAGATAGTCCATTTGACGGTTGACCTACCATACAATAATAACCACTCGTCAGACGAAGACTATGTCAGCACTATGATCGCTCTACTCCATGATGGCAGGGTTTATACTTGGGGTAACAATATATACGGGGGCGTCGGGAACGACACTACTTGTACTACTACCAACGGTACTTATCTCAAGCAACCACCTTGCCATTATAGTCAACCCCAGGAGATCACTAAATACTTTGGTGAAGACAAAGTAGTTAAGCTTGCCAGTAACGATAATCTGGCTATGGCCATCACCAAGTCAGGCAAGGTTTACCGCTGGGGAAGAGTTAACTCCTACGGTAAAGTCATCAATCATCCCACTCAATATCAGAAATTGTCTCCTCATAAAATTACCGGCTATAACGAAGAAAATGCCGGACCGGATATGGTTAGTGGCGGAAAATATGTGTATAACGAGGATACAATCTTCAAGGTAGCCAACTCGGGCGATCTGGACGATCTGGCGCCCTATCAGACAGTTAAGCCGCAGCTGGACGGGAGTACCGTTAGACAAGTAGATCATGTCTGGCATCTGAAAAATCCCGGAAGCACAATGGACGACAGCAGGGGTGGCTTCTATGTACTTACCTCAAAAAATAAGCTCCTACACGTCAAGAAGGACTACGCCACCACAGTTGAAGTTACCAATCCTACTATAGCTAGTCGGGGTGGCATCAAGCAGATCTATAACCATTACGCCATTGATAATCAAGGCGGGCTTTGGCATTACGGCTACGGTCATCTCAATACCGTCAATGGCACTATAATCCCCTCCAACCATGAGCCTATACTGGATATGTCTACCAAGCTACCTCAGCCTATACCAAAGTTTAGAGATATTATCGGTTCGTCGTTGCAGGATAGTTCTTTTAGCCTCATTATCCGTGATATCAACAATCGCATCTATACTTTGACATCTGACGTCAATGGTCATCAAAAGCTTACCGATGTCACCGACACTCTTAGTAGCAAAGAGATCAAGCTGTTTTCCGGCAATATAAGTCAGCCCTTCTTCACTCCCCCGTCAGGTAGCAGTACCTATTACGATTATTCTTTCGTCACCACTGACGAAGACGAGCTTGATGCTGTCTGTAGCACAGTCAAGAATGCCTATATTTACTATCGACCCATTCCAGCCATTTCTAGTCCACTGCGAGACCATAAGCCTCGACCATCGCCAACAGGTGGAGATGCTAACACCGCTACCTGCGTTAAGATACCGTCAAACAACCCCGACCCGGTCCAGCCGCCCACCCCCACTAACCCGACACCTGCACCCGGTGTACCCACTGCGCCCAAAGCGCCCGGTGTACCCAATACCGGACTGAGAGACGACAAGGTCGTTCAGCTGGTTCATTCGCCTGCCACATTTGATTACTACGGTAAGGTAAAGCTCGGCGATAATGAGACCTGGCGAGACCAAGACTACGCCGGCACGACCGTCGTGCTAACCGAAAGCGGCAAGCTATATGCCTGGGGTAATAACATTGCAGGCGGGGTTGGCAACGACACCGACTATGGTGCGACATCTAACAAAAAGCCATCCGCCTACTACAGTAACCCCCAGGATATCACCAGATTCTTTAACGGCGACAAGATCATTAAACTGGTAAATCACTACAATACGTTTGCAGCCATCACTAGCTCCGGTAAAGTATACTACTGGGGACACAGACTGTCTGATAAAGACAAGAAGCCCATCATACATCCGGTCACACTAAGCGAACTGTCGCCCTATCACATCATTGGCTTCGGTAGAGACATAGATTCCAGCAATGGAAACGGTTTATCTTCCTATGTGGCTAGTCATCCTGACAACATGAGTGACTACCTCGCCTTTAGCAAAGACACTATCTTTGCTCTGAACTACGACCTGGACACAAGCCGGCTCCAGTACCACGACGAGTCAAAGAACCGGATCAAGCCACGGCTCAGCAGTGGCGTCACCATCCTCGATGTCGATCATATCAAGCATCGCACACCCACGGCGGAAGAGCCCGAGCCGGACAAGGGAGGTTACTACACCCTGACCTCCGATCACAAGCTGCTGAGGGTACTGGAAGACGGTACCACCAGCGAGATCACCAACTCGGAGATCAAAAAACGAGGCGGGTTCAAACAATTATCTTATGCCGGTCATTATGCCATCGACAGACAGGGTGGTCTATGGTACTACGGCTACCGAGAAGGCAATGACTCTATCCACGATATGGCAAAGATATCAACTAGCGGTAAATTGCCTCACCTGGATAGCTTCTTTAATGTTCTCGGCCCTGTCGCCCGTGGTGCCGATGGGGCGATCTACGCTATAACCGACACGCACATCAATAGACCTGGTCAGTACTTCGTGAGTAGGAGCGTTGACCCGATAAACGTCGGCACCCTGCTCGGCGGTAAGCAGAAGATTAAACTCCTCAGTGGCGAGGTAGAGACAAGGTACCGGGGCGATTCAGGCTATACTGACTACCCCAAGGATCTCCCCTTCTACGACTTTGCCTTCGTGCCACAGAGTCAGCCTGATACTATCTGTGTCGGGCTGAGTGGCGCTGCTTATAATCGAATCATTGGCGAAAACCAAGGCCCTAGGTTTGAGACTATCCAGCCGGTCGATGGCACTATACCATCTACTTGTGTCAAGCTACCGCCGTGGAATGACGGCAAGCCAAACCCGTCGCCTGTACCCGGTGTGCCCACTACGCCCAAAGCACCTGGCGTACCTAATACCGGTAGCGAGCCCGACCCGATCGTTCAGTTAGTCCACATTCCGGCTGTTATTAATGGGGCAATCAACGGAATGGCCGAGAATCTCACAGCTAAGGATACCGACTACGCCGGCACGGTCATGGCGCTAACTCAAAGTGGCAGAGTATTTACTTGGGGCAATAACTACGCCGGCAGTGTCGGCGTTGGTACTGCCGGGTTTAAAGTTCCCTACCCCGAATCAGTTAAGAGCCGGCGAGAGGGTCATCCCGAATATTACGATACACCTCAGGAGATCACTAAATACTTTGGTAACGATAAAGTGGTCAGGATCGGACGCTACGGTCGTACTAGCGTCGCCGTTACCCAGTCGGGCAAACTCTATCAGTGGGGCTGGAGCTACAACCCGCCCTGGGATTGGTACGACCGACTCAAGAATATAACTTGGACGGAGCCCACTCCCGACCCCATCCCATCCCTCAATAAGGTCACTGGCATAGGCGGTAGTTATGGTGATACTTATTCCGGTGGAGGTTGGCTGGCTCATGGCGACGACACCATCTTCACTAAGACTAGCACTAGCCAGCTGAAGGACTTTGGAGACAAGCTAAAGCTATCGCTTAATGGCGCCACCATTAGGTCAGTCGACTACGTCGATTTCAACGGCAGGGTAGCACAGGTGGCACAGCAACGTCCTCAAGATCTCGACCAGTCCTTTAGGACGGGAGTCTATATCCTCACCTCGACCAATAAATTGCTCCGAGTTAAAAATGACGGTACTACCACCGAAGTGACCAACGACAAGATTAAGAGTCGAGGTGGCATCAGACAGATCGCTAATCAGTATGCCATCGACAACCAGGGTGGACTGTGGTACTACGGCGTCGGCATGAGTAAAGACCAGATTTACGATATGTCGCTCAAGACGCTGGGTGGCATCACGCCTCTGCCTCGGCTAAGAGACATCGTCGGTATTGATCTAATTGAGGATGATCACATGCTTAAAAATGACTTGCAAAGACCCTGGTCATCTAGTGTACTAGTCCGCAGCATCGACGGGCATATCTACGATGTATCACCGGTTCAAACCGGGTTTTCCGTCGAAGACGGTGGCTATCCCGAGCGACGCTTCGCCCTAACCGATGTGACCAAACTACTCGGTCACGATAAGATCAAACTCTTTGACGGCAAGATCCACAGCGAAGGGACTAAGCCGGTAGATAATGAGGCGCCCGGACTATACGACTACTCTTATGTCCCGGAGTCGAAGTTAGATACTGTCTGCACTGTTATCAGCGGTGTAGCTAGCGCCAACGCCAGTCAAGCTCAATCACTCTATGGTCATGGTCATCCGCTGAATGTTAGCGTCACCACTACCAAGCTAGTCAACGACGTCTTCGCACCAACCTGTGTCAAGTTGCCACCCTTACTCACGCCGGATCCCAAGCCCAGCCCAACACCGAATCCGAAGCCGACGAAACCGACTAGCGGCATCAAGGCACCTTTTGACCGACCCAAAGCACCTGGTGCGCCTAATACCGGCAGCCAGCCACTCTTCGCAGACGGATATCAAGCACCCATCTTCGCTCAGCGCTGACAATATCAAGCGGAGGAAAAAGAAAAGGGGGCTACCTCGTAAGGTAGCCCCCCGGAAAGAGATTATGTCAGAAGGGATAACGACGACTAGTCGTTGTTATCCCTTAGAATTGCTCTAACGTCAAGCCTGTTACCAGGCTTGACCAGATAATTCCTTTTTTCACCTCCCTTCCCTTTTAGCCTCGAGACGCCACCCTTGAAGGTGGCTTTTGCCACCTTACTTCCAATAATTTTGCGGTCGTGCTCCGAGAACTTCATGTCGCCCTCCTCAGGCTCGTAGGTTACCGATGACCGATTCATCGGTACAACCTATACGCACTATCATGACAAGCTTCCGACCATTCGTCAAGCACGGCGCCATGCCTGTCGGTCATCGGCGCCAACTATAATGTCGATAGCTTGGCTCGCTGATCATGCTCTCGCTCGATCGCTTCCGCCAGCTCATCGGGCGTAAACTGCTTCGCCTCGTCAGTCGCCTCACCGACCAGGTCCTTGCGAATACGAACGCTTATTCGTCCCGACCCCGCCTCTCGGTCGCCAATCACCACCGCATAAGGCACTTTATACAGTTCTGCCGAACGAATCTTCTTACCGATCGAGCCATTGCTATCATCCACTGTGTAGCGAATCTGATGAAGCTGAGCCTGTTTGACCAGCCGATCAACCATAGCATCCACCGCCGGCGCATCCTTGACCTTGATAATCCGTAGCTGCTCCGGTGCCACCCAGACGGGAAACTTACCAGCGGTATGCTCAATATAGACCGATAGAAATCGCTCCAGTGAACCGAGTAAGGCACAATGGATCATCACCGGCCGCTGAGACTGACCGGCCTGATCAATATACTCCAGCTCAAAGCGCTCCGGCTGAACGAAGTCCAGCTGAGCAGTCGCCAACTGATGCTCCCGCCCCAAGGCATCGGTCGCCATGAAGTCGATCTTCGGGCCGTAGAAGGCCGCCTCGCCATCTTGCTCGTAGTACTCGACATCACCCAGGCGCAAAACAGCTTGCTTGAGCTGCTTTTGCGCCGAGTCCCACAGTGCCCGGTCGCCCAGATAAGCATCCGAGTCGTCCCGATAGCTCAAGCGCACCCGGAGCTTCATATCAAATAGCTCATAGATCACCTTGACCGCCGATAGCAAGTTGGCAATCTCGCCCTCTATCTGGTCGGGGCGGACAAAGTCGTGCGAGTCATCCTGAGTCAGGGCTCGCACCCGAGCCAGCCCGCCCAGCTCGCCTGACTTTTCATCTCGGTAATCAGTGGTGACCTCCATATAGCGCTGCGGTAGATCCCGATAGCTCCGCACCCTAGAGGCATAGATTTGCCCGTGATGAGGGCAGTTCATCGGCTTGAGAACGAATTGGTCACTGGTCTCTTGCGACTTGACCAGGAACAGCTCGCCGCCAAACTTCGCCCAGTGACCTGATTTGACATAGAGATCCTTCTTGGTCATGTGAGGAGTCCAGACCTTCTCAAAGCCGATGCCCGCTCTGATCTCGGTCGATAGCCGGGCAATCTCATCTCTCAGCACTGTACCTCTGGGAGTAAACATCGGTAGCCCCGCTCCGACCAGGTCGCTGGTGACATAGAGATCCAGCTCTCGCCCCAGTTTACGGTGATCCCGGGACTTCGCTTCGGCTTGACGAGCCAGATAGTCGTCAAGCTCCGCCTTAGTGGCGAAAGCGACGCCGTAAACTCGTTGCATCATCGGCTTGGTTTCATCGCCTCGGAAATATGCTCCGGCAATCTTAGTCAGATGAAAGCCATCGGCCGGGATGTCACCTGTATTTGCTACGTGTCCGCCCATGCATAAGTCAGTAAAGTCACCATTGGTATAGAAAGACATCTCGCTGCTAGCCGGTTGCTCTTTCCCCTTGGCGCCCGCCTTGGTAGTACCGTGATGTCGAAAATCCCGGATCAGCTCCAGCTTATAGGGTTGGTCGTTCTCTTGTGCCCATTTCTCCGCCTCAGCAATAGTCTTGGTGCTGCGCTCGAAGGGTTGCTTCTCTGCTATGATCCGGCGCATCTCCGCCTCGATCTTAGGCAGGTCGTCATCAGTCAGATGGGTCTCACCCAGGTCCATGTCATAGTAAAAGCCGTTTTCGATGGCCGGACCGACACCAAGCTTGACGCTGTCGCCATAGAGGCGACGGGTGGCGGCCGCTAAGACGTGCGCCAGGCTGTGCCTGACACTAGTAATATCTATCTCACCCATGCTATGTATTATAGCACTTGACCGATAGGTTATCTGTAATTTCCCTCTATACATAGCTTGAGTTAGTACGAGTAGTACAGGTGGTCTCCTCAGGCTTGGCACCGCATAAACTACCACGTGCACTAGATAGCTTACTGATATATCAACAGCCTTCGTCAACCACACTGTACTACTCGTACTAAGAAAGTCTATTTTTGACTGAAGCTAGACTGAGAAATGAGGCCAGGGAAATTACGTATGTATCAACGCCTTAACCAGAGTAGCTCACCTAGCTTCCTCAGGCCTGGCGACGTAGCTAGCACCACTGGCAATTGCTAGCTTACTGCTGTATCAACAGCCAGAGGAAGCTTAGGTGAGCTACTCTGGCACATATAGTCCTTAGCACGTAAAGGGTGTCTTTTGTCCTTCACTCTATTATCATTTCCTGAAGACTGTGTGCGCTTGTAGCACAGCAGCACACGAGCCAGCCAGGCGGGTCTGAAGGAAATGATAATAGAGTGAAGAATGAGGACTTTAATGGCGAATGGCCTGAGTTTCGGGCTATGCTTTTTGCATATAGCCGGCTGATTTGCTAGTATGAATGCCATAGATGGGTCGGTAGCTCAGTTGGCTAGAGCGCATCCTTGACGTGGATGAGGTCAGGAGTTCGAGCCTCTTTCGACCCACCAGCATTATCGCCACTACCTCAGGTAGTGGCTTTTTTACGCCTATTTACCCCAGACTTTTCCACAGAAAATTACGCCTCCCTTTCGACAAGCTCGCCACCTATCACTACTGATACTACCCTTTATTCCTGCCTTTTCCACAGATTATTGTGACTTATCCGGTCGTTATTATGCGCCCTATGATATATTCACCACCATCGGCCACCATTGACATACAGTGACGGCTAGGGTATAGTAACAATGCTTATGAACAAGAGTTCAAAGGCGAAGAGCCAGCGCTCATCTCGCCTAGCACAGTTCCACATTTACTTTGAAAGTATCTAGGTTAGTCGCTTGAGCGATGATCACCACACTTTCCTAGCTCCCAGCGCAGAGCTGCGAGGCTGCACCGGGGGCTAGATAGTATCTCAGGAACGACCAAAAACTAGTACATTAGTTGCCCGCCCCACCATGGAGAAATCCAAAAGTGGCGGGTCTTTTTGTTGTTCGACACCTTCAGCCCCTCATTCTTCATCTGCATCATCATTTCCCTCAGACCCGCCTGGCTGGCTCGTG
>ERZ772967.230-NODE-230-length-47845-cov-78.473488_pt1 | contig 47845 bp, 43 predicted proteins | sample MGYA00511677_ERZ772967 | MGnify/ENA primary metagenome ERZ772967 (study PRJEB29015, sample SAMEA2737931) | human oral metagenome | biome: human oral; feature: human-associated habitat; material: dental | place: China | collected 2146 ...
CACCGCCCTGAACGATTTCCTCCTTCTGCGCTGTTTCCCGCACTGTGCCCGCAGCCGGATCAAGCAGCACCACGGCGCTAGTCGTCGACCAGGGCAGATCCACGTAAGAACTGACGGTCAGCTCATCGCCCTCGAGCGCGCTCCAGACCTGCTCCACGTCCGCCAATGTCGCATCATCACCGGCCCGCGTGAACTCCACGGCCAGGGCCGTCGTCGCCTCATCAACACGCACCAGCGGGGAAACACCCACCGTCACATGATGCCCCAGCATATGACCGTCCAACTCCTGAAACCCCACCGGAACACCACCGCCCGCCACCGGAACAGAAGCCGAAGACAACCCCGACACACCCCCAGAACCCGCAAAATCCCCCACCCCCGACCCGGACCGCCCCCGACACCCCACCGCACCAGCAGAGGACAGAACCGCCAGAGCAAGAAAAGAACGACGCGACGACATCGACGACACCAGCCACGAGAACCGAGACGAAAAACCACTGAACCATTTACCAACCATGAATGAGCCCCCTACCACAACACGAACCCACTGACCCGATCACCATACCCACCCCACCCCCGCAACCCCGATGGGGACAACCACACCACTACCCGTGCACCACCCACCACTACCCGTGGAGATGGGTCGTCGCGGCGTCACTGCGACGAAGCGCCCGCCGGCAATGGCGAGGGGCGCTGGTCAGTGGTTGGGGGTGGGGACGTTGACGGTCTGAATCTCGGTGACGGGCAGCTCGGTGGTGGATGTGACTGTGACCGGATCGAGTGCGCCGGAGGACCCGTCGGTGGCGGTGTAGGAGACGTCGTAGGTCGCCGATGTGCGCAGCGGCGTGGTCTGGCTTGCCCGGTGGGCGGAGGCGCGGCCGAATACGATGGTGCAGTCGCTGGACCCCTCTGCCATGCCGGGCTGCCATGGTGTGCCGAAACCCGAGCAGTGGGGTGTGGAGTCGGGAGCCGACAATGACAGTCCGGAGGCGGTGGCGGTCACTGTCGCCGTCACGGGGCCCGCTGTGGCGGTGGCGGTCACTGTTGCCGGTGTGTCGCCGTCGGCCCACACCCACGTGTCCAGGCCGACGACGGTGGCACCCGAGTCCCCCAGGGCCGGGTTCGTCCCGATCGACGGGGTCGGAATGTCGACCGCGTCCCATGCCGCCTGCGCCAATATCTCACCGTCGATCTCCGGGGCTGGAGGATCCTCCCCGTCGGGAACCCATACATCCGGACGACTCTTAGCGTCGTCGCGGGCCTTAATGTATTCTTCCTCGCTTGATGCACGACTACGATAGCAGCCAAAGAAGTACCATTGCCCGGACTCATTCTCATGCTGTTCCCAGTCGGGATACACCTCCTCCGGCACTCGCGCGCCCGGATGGGATGGTGCTCTCCGTATATCATGGGCCACGTCAGATCCGGTTCCCACCGGCAAGTAGTCGCATAGTGGTGCGACGGTCCCCGTGGCGGTGGTCGAGGTCGTCGCTCCGCCGCCTCCGTTTCCACCACCGCCCCCGTTGGAGACGGAGGTATAGGATACACTGACAGAGATCGTTGAGGCGCCATCCGCCTTGTTGACGGATGAGGCGCCGACAGAGTCGCTATTATTTGCACGCGCGGGCGCGAATAATAACGATAGGCACATGAATGCAATCGTGAGCGAGGAGTTCCGGACTATGTAATGTCGTTTCATTATTATGTGCACAGTTTACTAGCCTTATCCTTAGACGAAGAAGTTACGGTCCACGTGCCACCGCTTCGGACGAGGGTTAGGTCGTAAAGCGCCAGCACTTTCCAACCGTCCTTCGTCACATCATTACCGGAGCTGTCCACGATCCTGGATGATCGGAAGTCCACACATGCAGTGACTTCTGCTGTCAGATGAATATCCTCGTTACTCATGTCAACGAACAGAATCGAATTGCTAAAGCTCCCTTCGGCGTGCTGACCGGCCGACATGTATTCATCGTAAGATTTCTTGTAACTCTCCAGCTCGTCCCCGCTTGTTGTGGCTTCTACGGCACTCAGGTCACCGTCCTCGGTTCTGTATCCCTCCCATGTGGCGCGATCATAGGCTATGTATGCTCGGAGAGCCTCTTGCTGGAGCTCGTCGAGGTCGTCGGGGATTGACAGAACCGTGTACTCCGTTGCCGGGTCGGACAGACCCTCCGCCGTCAGAGGTCCGTCCGTCGCCGACGTGCTGGAGGCTGACGCTTCTGCGGAGGAGTCGTCCGCCGGTGCGCTTTCCGCCGCTGCTGTGCCCCCGCTGTTGTCGGCGCCCGGCGTATAGGCGGGAATCGACGGGTTCGCCTTCTCACCGCCGGAAGAGCATCCTACGAACAATACGGCTGACAGAAAAAATATTGTTACGGCCGATCGATAAGTCTTCATGCACAACCTCCGTCTCAGGGTGCGCAGACGACACAGAGGACGATCTCCCCACGGGGACGGCCCGCCATGACGGCTGCCGTATACATTAGGATGATCACAATTTTATCAGTGGTCCGCTTGTTCTTCAACCCGTGAGACTGCGTCGCATCTGCTCTTTCCGCGCCGCCTGCGCGCACCGTCCGGGTCGCGACCGTTCCGGTTGGTGCTTGGTTTCTCCGTCGCTCTGCCTCGGACGCGGGCGGCGAGGGCGGTGGTTGCGATGGGGGTGCGGGGATAATGGCGGACACCGTTTATCGTCGTCAACCGATGGGCGAGGCGGCGGCGGTCCCGTTAGGCGGGTAGATCGCCTCCTGTTCAGGCGGGCCGGAGGTGGCCGCATGGATAATGCCCGCAACAGCTTTCAGCATGGGAATGAGGACCGTATCGGTCGGGTCACCGGACCATTGAAGTCTATCTTCTCCGATCACGCGCACGGAGAGCTCATAACCATTCATCGTCCCCGTCACTTCATGCCCGCCCCGCGCCGCCCGCGCACCGGCCGGCCGAAGACGGGAAGGACGTGGTGGCGCATCGGGTATGAGTTATCCATCATGGTGTGGGGGCGGGGTCGGTGGGGTACATGCTCCAGCGCTGCGCTGGCCCGTCGGCGGCCCGAGGGGCGGCCGGCCCGATCAAGGTGAACAGGTCCTCCAGGTCCGCGACGTCCTGCGTGAAAGAGACGGGGCTGTCTCCGGACGGATAGACTCTGCGGAGGGTGGCGACGATATCGGTGTCGGGGTAGGACCATACGAGAATGGCATGGCTGTGGTTGTCGGGGATGACCGCCCCCTGCCCCGGCACCGAGTCGAGGGTGACCGGCTCGGCCTTCGGAGCGGCGGCCACATCCTCGAAAGTCGAGCCCGCCGGGACGCTGTCGATGTTCCTGGGGTAGGTCGTGGTGACCCTCAGGTCGAAACGCCCGGTGTCGTTGCTGCCGGCCACGCCGATAGCGCACCACAGTGAGACGTGGTCCGGGGGGTCGGGGTTGTTGTTGATGGCGAAGCTGGGGATCTGACGGCCGGTGGTCTGCTGGATCTGGTCCACCGTGGCCAGGCCGCATACGGACACCTCCCCATCCAGAGGGGTCGGGGACGGGGAAGGCTCCGCTCCGCCCGTGCTGCGGCAGCCGGCCGAGACGGCCAGCACCGCACAAGCCAGACACGCCACCACACGCCCACCCCGCGCCCGCCTCGCGCCGGCTGGCCGGCTGAAGACGGGAAGGACGTGGTGGCGCATCGGGTATGAGTTATCCATCATGGTGTGGGGGTGGGGTTGTGATCCCCGGTGGGGTACATGCTCCAGTGCTGCGTTGGTCCGTCGGCGGCCTGGGGGGCGGCCGGCCCGATCAGGGTGAACAGGTTCTCCAGGTCCGCGGCGTCCTGGAACAACCTGGGGCCCGCCGGCGGCCTGGAGTGGGTTCTTTTGAGGGTGGCGACGGTATCGGTGTCGGGGTAGGACCATACGAGAATGGCATGGCTGTGGTCGTCGGGGATGACCGCCCCCTGCCCCGGCACCGAGTCGAGGGTGACCGGCTCGGCCTTCGGAGCGGCGGCCATATCCTCGAAAGTCGAGCCCGCCGGGACACTTCTGACGCTATCGGTAGAGGTCGTACTGACCTCCAGCTCGAAGACGCCGGTACCATCATCATCACTCACATTGATAACGCACATAAAAAACAGATTATTCGGGGTCCTGGAGTTGTTGTTAATGGCGAACTCCTCGATCTGACGGCCGACGGTCTGCTGGATCTGATCCACCGTGGCCAGGCCGCATACGGACACCTCCCCATCCAAGGGGGGCGAGGACGCCCCCGCTCCCCTTGTGCTGCGGCAGCCGGCCGAGACGGCTAGCACCGCACAAGCCAGACACGCCAGCACACGCCCGCCCCGCGCCCGCCTCGCGCCGGCTGGCCGGCCGAAGACGGGAAGGACGCGGTGGCGCATCGGGTATGAGTTATCCATCATGGTGTGGGGGCGGAATTGCGGTCGTCGGTGGGGTACATGCTCCAGCTCTGCTCTGGTCCGTCGGCGGCCTGGGGAGCGGCCGGCCCGATCAGGGTGAACAGGTCCTCCAGATCCGCGACGTCCTGGAACAACCTGGGGCCCGCTGGCGGCCTGGGATGGGTTCTTTTGAGGGTGGCGACAGTATCGGTGTCAGGGTAGGACCATACAAGAACAGCACGGCCGTCGTCATCGGGGATGACCGCCCCCTGCCCCGGCACCGAGTCGAGGGTGACCGGCTCGGCATTCGGAGCGGCGGCCACCTTCTCAAAAGTCGATGCAGCCGGCACGGTTCTGACGCTATCGGAAAATGTCGTACTGACCTCCAGAGCGAAAGTGTCGATACCTCTCTGACTAACCATGTAGATCTGACATTCAAACCCGAATATCCCAGAACGATGGGATGAGTTGTTGATGGTGAACTCCTCGATCTGACGGCCGGTGTTCTGCTGGATCTGGTCCACCGTGGCCAGGCCGCATACGGACACCTCCCCATCCAGAGGGGTCGGGGACGTCCCCGCTCCCCTTGTGCTGCGGCAGCCGGCCGAGACGGCCAGCACCGCACAGGCCAGACACGCCAGCACACGCCCACCTCGCGATGACGATTTACTCATAGCCCCCGCCCATTAGTAATTCTTCGCATCTCTTTCACCATTAATATCTCCGCTTGAGTAGTTACCTGACAGATCTTTGGTGAGAGCATCGAGAGTGGTGTGATTGGAGGTGGAGGTCGGCGAAGTCTGCCTATCAGTCCAAGTCTTGACGTCCCGGTAGGTTTGTGCGTCCGCTCCATCAAGGTCGATCGTGTACCTGCCGGTGTCGGGATCCTGGGTGATCCAGTCGTAGTCCGAGTCCGCCTTGGCCAGGTCCGCCTGGTCGATCAGGTCGGTGTTCGCGGCATCACGCACCACTGCAGCCCGCACGACGGAGTCGACATTCGCATCGACGCTGGAGTCCACGCTCTGGGCATCGGGGGTGACGGCGTCGGCCACCACCGGTGACAGGAAGGAGGACCCCGCCGCCCAGGCCGTCTTGCCCGCAGTACCTCCGGCCACGGCTCCCACCGGGCCGCCGGCGGAGCCCAGCGCCGCCCCCGCCACGGTGAAGAAGGCGCTCGTCGCCGTTTTGGCGGTGGACACGTTCTCGTTGGCTTTGTCCCGGGCGGAGGCATTGAGGTCCTCGGCCTTCTGATCGGCCATCCCCGACAAGTACCCCATGGCCTGCGCGCTGTTGGTGTACGCCTCCCTAATAGAATTCGTCTGCCCGGCCGGATCGCCCTCGTGCACGGCTATGCCCTCGGCCGAGCACCGCCGCGCATAGCCCGCCAGGCCAGTGCTCATAGTCCTGGCCGCATTCGGATTATCGATCACTCGGTACGTCAAGATGTTGATGTCGTCAATCGACGCAGCGTCGAATTCAGGAGCATCGGAGCGATCCACAGCGGTCACGTTTCCTTTGATGAACACCTCCTGGACCTCGGCGGAGCAGTTGGCCAGGAGAACTCCGATATGGGATTTGGTGCCGTCGGTGTAATTCTTGGCGTTCGTGTTCTGGGCCAGGTCGTGGATACCATAATCGGCCAGGGACGTGGCCCGCGCGGCTTGGTCGTCGCCCTCACTGGTGCGCAGAGAGGATCCCGCTGCCAGGGCCGCAGTGAATCCGGATAGGCCCTCCTCGTCCCAGTCGCGGGCCGACAGGTCATCAATACGACTAGTGTCGACCGAACCGTCACCACCGGCTGGCGCCAGGTAGCCCAGGGCGGCGTCAGGGTTGCCGCCCATGGCCTTGAGGACCCCGGTCATAGGATCGAAGGAGTGCCAATCCATGCTGTCGCCCAGGATCTTTGCACGAGCCTTGCTCTTTGTACGTGCGTCGTTCTGTCCCGGCGATTCGGAAAACAACCCAAGTTCGTTTCCCGACTCGTTGACAACACTCTGCGGGTAATCGGCGACGTGCTCGATCTCCTTGTAGTCGATGTCGTCGAGCTTGTTGGCCAGATCGATCAGGAAGCTGGAGCCGAAGTCCAGGTCGTTGACACCATTACCGTCGTCATCACGGCTGAGGATCGCATTCAGCACTGTGACTCGTCCGTACTCACCTTCCTCGTCGACCGACCCGGAGATGGCATCGGCGACTTCCTGAGAGCGCTCCTCATCCCAGATGGTTGACGCGCTGGCCAGCACTCCGCCCAAGGCATCAGCTATACGATCGGCCTTCTTAGTACTGTTGAAAATGAACCAAGAAAAGGCGGATAACGGCAGGCTGGTCAGGTTCTCCGGGCCGATCTCGGTGATGAAGGCGTTGGCGTAGACGGGATTACTCTGGTTGTCCGTCATGGAAGCCATAATGTCATCGATAGTGCGACCGTCATCAGCTTTTCCATCGTTGGAGTCGGCGGCCTGGGTCAGGGCGTCGGCGTCGGCTCGGGCGGTGGCGGCGACCTCGAAATTGTAGGTCTCAATGTTGTCAGCCGTGTCGGAGACCCCGTCGGGCAGGCAGTAGTTCACTGTTCCGTCGGCATTGGTGGTGGTCAATCCGTTGGAGTTGAGGTCGATGATCTGCTGACGTCGGTAGTTCAGGTCGTTGATGACCGCGTAGAGGGTACTGATGGCCGACCCCAATTCAGGGACGTAGGTTTCGCCTCCGGACAGGGTTCCGGGTTGCTTCGCGGCGCCTATCATGGGAGCAGAGAGAACGCACGAGGTGTGGGTGGCCTCTTCGACGCTGGGCACGGGATCGAGGGCGCCCACGCTGGATGAACAAATGTCATAGCGTTCATCCTCAGCAGCCTGGGCGTATGCGGACAGATTGCTAATGAGCACTTTCACGAGTTCGGGATTGAATGTGATGAAATACATACTCTTCCTGTCGGTCAGCGTGCTGTTCCAGCGGTCTGCGCCGACCCTTCTCAGACGGCCGAGATACTGACCTAGTACTGTCCCCAGTTGGCCTCGTCGCTGTGGGGCGGGACCTTCTCGCCGGGGTCAGACTCCTGGTCCTTCTCGGCGCTGGTCACGACAGCGACGAGGGCATCGAGCACAGCGGTGATCGAGTCGATAGCGGAGTTGATCCGGGACTGATACTCCACGGCGGTGTCGGAGTTCCATGTCTCCTCGTCCAGGGCAGTCCTGAAGCTGTCGGGGCCCGCGCCGCCGGTGACGACGGTCGGGTTGAGGCCGTCGGGGTCGGTGGCCGAGGGAACCGTCTGGGTGGAGGTCGTCCAGTCCTCGACCAGGAATGTTCTGGACTTCTCGATTTGCTTTTTGACGGCCTGGATTGCTTTGAGTTTGCGATTGTCCACCCAGCCGGGGTGATCCTCGACCGTACCGTCAGCGGGGGCGTCGTCCTGCGTGCTGGTATCGGGGGCCTCTTCATCGGGTCCTGATGCGACTGCGTCGGCCATGGTGGGTTCTCCTTCAGGGGTTGTGATTAGTGTATTCGGTGTGGTGCGCGTGTTCAAGTGGTGTGCTCATTTGTTTTGTTGGGGTGGTGGTGTGCGGGGGATTTGGATCCAGGTCCAGCCGGTGGGGGTGGTGAGGATGGCGCGTCCGGGTGGGACGGGGGCGCCGATGGAGCGGGGAAGGCGGGCGCCGAGTAGTTGGCCGTCGGAGGAGTCGCGGGGGGCGAGGATGAGGCCGGTGCGGTTTTTGCGTACGGAGGTTAGCAGGCCTGAGGCCATGCCCATGGCTTCGTCGATGCTGCAGGTGATGATGACGCCGCCGGGGTGGTCGCGGCAGGCGCGCATGTAGGTTTCCGCTTCTTTGGCCAGAGGGTGTGTTTTGCCGAGGGTGTCGAGGTCGTCGATGATGAGGAGGGTGTTGTGGTTGTTGTTCAGGAGGGTGGTGAGGTCGTCGGCTGTGTTGGTGGTGTCGAGGGTGGCGGTGATGGCGGGGTGGTGGGTGTAGTCGGTGAGGGGGGTGCGGCGGGGGGTGATGAGGATGGTGGGGGTGTGGTGGGCGAGGGTGGTGTGGAGGATGAAGGTGAGGGCGGTGGAGCGTCCGGAGCGGCGGGGGCCGGTGATGAGGATGCCGTTGCCGGCGTCTTCCATGGTGGTGGTGTGGATGTGGAGGGTGTCGCCGCCGATGCCCAGGGGGAGGTGGTCGGGTGGTGGTGTGGGGCCCAGGGCGAGAGCTTCGGGGGTGGTGATGGTCAGGGGGAGGTCGTCGATGTGGGGTGGTTGGCGGTGCGGTGGTGGAGTGGGCCAGCGGGTGGTGGCGGTGCGGGCGTGGTGGTAGAAGGCGGTGGTTTGGGCGGTGCCGGTGGGGGCGGTGTCGAGGAGGGGGGTTTGGACTTCTCGGGGATGGGATGGTCCGGTGCGGAAGGCGCGGCCGGGAGGCATGGTGGCGGGCACGTCGCGGGCGCGCATGCCGACCAGGTCGAAGGAGTCGGGGGTGGGCATGCGGAAGATGAGGCGGTCTTCGAGGAGCATGCCCATGTGGGAGCGGAAGGTGGTGCGGTCCCCGGTGATGGCGGCGCGCAGCCCCATGGCGGCGCCTTCGCGTAGCAGGATGCGGATCTGTTCGAGGATTTTGCCGCCGTCGACGGTTTCGTAGACGGTGGTCAGGCCATCCCAGCGGTCGATGAGGAGGATGAGGTAGGGCAGGCGGTCGTCGGGGTCGGCGGCGGCGCGTTGTTCAGCCAGGGAGGTGTGGCCGGCGGCGGCGAGGGTTTGCTGGCGGGTGGTGATCTGGGTGGTGAGTTTGGTCAGGAGGCGGCGCAGGCGGTCGGATTGGTCGCGGGTGATGATGGCGCCGGTATGGGGCAGGCTGATCAGGGGCAGCAGGCCGCCCGAGCCGGCGTCGATGCCGTAGATGTGGGCGTCGGCGGGGGAGGCGGTGGTGGCGATGCCGGTGGCCAGGGCGCGCAGGAAGGAGGTGCGGCCGGTGCGGGGGGCGCCGGCTATGCCCAGGTGGCCGGTGCGCGTGTAGTCCCAGGTCATGGGCCGCTGGGCCTGTTCAGAGGGGATGTCCTCCAAACCGATGATCAGCGGCGGCAAGAACCCGGCCCCGCCGCCGGTGTGAGCCCCGGCCTTGGCCTCGCCGTCAGTGTCGGTGGCCTCGGCTCCGCCGTCGGTGGTGTTAGTGGTGAGGGCGGTCAGGGTGATGGCGTCGGGCAGGGGCGGGAGCCAGGGTTGGTGGGGGGTGGGGCCGTGAGTGTCGTGGTGGGCGGTGGTGGTGGCGGTGACGAGGTCGGCGAGATCGGTGGGGGCGTTGGTGTCCTGGGTGCTGGTGGGGGCGGCGGGCGCGGGGCGGGTCAAAAGGGCCAGGTGCAGGGGATGGACGCGGGGGCGGGGCTGGTGGATTGTGTGCGGGCGGTGTCCTCCGATGCGGGAGGCTTGGAAGGCCAGTAGGCGGCCGTGTCCGAGCCGGGCGTAGGCCCGGCCGGGCAGGGCGGGCGGGATGTGGGCGGCGTCGGGGGCCTCGATCACGTCCTGGGAGTCGGATTCATCGGTTACGCGCAAAGCGATGCGCAGGTTGGTGTTGGATCTGATATCGGCTGAGACGACGCCGGCCGGTCGTTGGGTGGCCAGAACGAGATGAACGCCCAGGGATCGACCGCGTCGAGCAATATCGACCAGGCCGGTGACGAAATCGGGCAGTTCGGTGATCAGAGCCGCGAATTCATCGATGATCAGCACGAGCCGGGGCATAGGATCGGTAGCGGCGTGGGCGGTAGCGGCGTAATCGTCGACGTCTTTGGCCCCCGCGCGAGCCAGTTGGCGTTCGCGGCGGCGTAGTTCGGCTCCTAGGGAGTCCAGAGCGCGGGAGGTCAGGTGCCCGTCGAGATCGGTGACCATGCCGACGGTGTGGGGCAGGTGGGCGCAGTCCTTGAAAGCCGCTCCGCCTTTGTAGTCCACGAGGACGAAGGTCATGGCCTCAGGGGTGTTGGCCGCGCATAGTCCCGCGATCAGAGTCTGGAGGAGCTCGGATTTGCCCGAGCCGGTCGTGCCCGCGACCAGAGCATGAGGACCATCAGCGCGCAGATCGATGCTGAACGCGCCCTCGGCGTCCTCGCCCACGGTCACGCGAGTCGAACGCCCACCACTGGACGCCCACCAGCCGGCCACCAGCCGGGGATCGGGGCGCCCGTCCACGCCCATCACATCCAAAAGCCGCGAAGCGCGGGGAATCGCGCCCTGGGCCCCCTGAGCGGAAGCGTCGCGCACCGGCGCCAGGCACCGGGCCATCCGCTCGGCCCATTCAAGCGACGGGGCATCGAGCCTGACCTGCTCGACCGGGTCAGCGCCAGCGACCCACACCTGGGCCAACGGGTTCTGAGCCGAGACCACGGCCCGGCACTCCTCGGGCAGACTCACCCGGTCGTGATCAACGCAAATGAAAACGATTCCGACCTGCGGACCCTGCCGCAGAGCCTGAACCATGCCGGGAACCAACCGCAGAGCCCGGGCCCCGTCAAGAACCACCACCATCGTCCGCCCCTCGGGCCGCGAACCCGGACCACGGACCGCGGCCCGCTCCTCGATCACCGACAAAATCCGATTCACCTCACGAGCCACCGAACGCTCATCAACACCCGCACGCACCCGTACCCCACCCGCCCCGGTACGCACGTGAGGCAGCCACCGTACCCAGTCCCATCGACGCCCCGCCCCGACCGCGTCGGCCGGATCAGCCAGAACCATCAGGTCCAACTCAGCCGGGGAATGCAGGCCCGCGCACTGAGCGACCATCCACCGGGCCGTCATACGAGCCCGCGGCCCGGCCACACCGACAACCCCCAACCCGCCCAGAGGCACACTGACGGGCACATCAGCCACCGCCCACCTCAACGGCTCCTCATACGAGGCCCGCTCGGGCACACCCAACTCCACCCGACTGGGCACATCAGCCGTGCCCACACGCATATCGAGCCAGTCCTCATCGTCCGCACGCCGCTCCCACAACCCGGCCCGCGGACCGCTGGCCCGCAACAACACCTCAGCCGGATCAGGCTGCTCATCCCGACGCTGACCCTGCTCACGAACCAACGCCTCAAAAGCAGCGCCCTCCGCAGCCCGCTTAGCCCGCTCATAATCAGCCACCGCCCGCCGATGCGCCCGCTTACGATTAGTCGCACCAGTACGCCGATTAGCCAGCATCATCACCGGAGAGAACAAAACGAACAGCAACGACGCCACCCGACGAGTCACAACGAACATCACCACCCCCATCACCACCGGAGCCGCCAGCACCAACCACGAGAACGCCTGAGCACGTGACTCACGAGGCCGACGCGGCAATGAGAACGACCTCGCCCGCCCCGGACGAGCCAACCGAGGGGGACGGTTAAAGTCCACACCCGCCCCATCCTCCGACGCACTCACCACCGCATCAACCACCGGCACCGACCCGACCGCCAACAAACTCGCCCCCGCACTCAACACCGTCCCCGGCTCCCACACCGCCCGCTCCACCAATCGACGACGATCAAGCTCAACCAACCCGCGCCGCTCATCAGGATCCCTCTCCTCATGCGCCGGCAGCACCACGTCCCCACCACGACCACGACGCGAACGCCGCCACCACCGACCACCGCTATCCCCGGCCTCATCACCATCACCGCACCGAGCAAGAACAAGCGGCCCGGGCAGGGGATGAGCCCGCACCGGTCGAACAGGCGCGTCCAACTCCTGCGACTCGCCCACCGGCTCCACACTCACCACCCCATCGACTTCCACAATCACACGCACCAAAGCCCTCTCAGCACCCGGCAGCGCAACATCACACCCATCACCCCCGACAACATACTCACCCAGACCCAAACGACGAACCAATCCAGCCCCCTCGCCACCGATCACCCGCACCTCAACCACCCCACCCGGCTCCGCCCCGCCAACCACGGGCCCGCCAATGCCCACGACAGGCCCGCCAATGCCCACGACAGGCCCGCCAATGCCCACGACAGCCCCATCACGCAGCACACCCTCATCCAACCGAGCCTCCGAATCCAGCAGCGTCTCACCGCGCCACACACCCGGAGCGCCCCCGCCCCGCAAACCAACAACAACGCCCGTAGCATCCCCGGCGGCGCTGGCACCGGCAGCGCTGGCACCATTCTCGGCCGCGTCGGCGGCGGGACCCGATGCCCGGTTGGCCGGGCCCAGATATTCATCCAGGCTCCGGGCCAAATCGGCGACCGTGGACTCCTCCGGCGCCGAGACCAGCACGTCCTCGCCCGACTCGGCGTCCTGCCCGAAACGAACCACGGTGAGCAGCAGATCCATCGCTATCTCCATAACCCTTCTTACGTCCTGAATTTCCTCGGGCTCCCGTCGGCCGTGCCTCAGGCAGGACGACGCCGCGACCCCAGCCCGGCACCAGGGGCCAGATCCTCAACCAGGGCAGCAGTCGCAGGATCGACCTGGGCCAGATCATCAGCTCCCGCAGCCTCGAGCAACGCCTCTGCACGAGCAGCGAGCCTGTCACGCCCGCACGCAGCGGCCAGACGCAGATCATCACGCCACAGCCGCTGGTCGAGCTCAACCACCCGCAAACCAACCTCCACGGCACGCCCGGCCCCATCCGGATCATGATCACCCAGTAGAACCGCCACACGATGAGCCGCATCCGCCACCAGCACCTCGGACTCACGAGTCGCGCGCACCCGGGCCAACCACGCGTACCGACCCGGCTCAGCATCCTGACACACCGGACCGCGCACGAGCCTCAAGCCCTCCTGAAGCAAACGCAACTCCTCACGATCATCCCCGCGCTCGCGCGCACGTCGCGCCCGAGCGATCAAACCACGCAGCACCGACCAATCCGCAACGACATCCGAGGAGAGCACCAACCGTCCCTCCTCATCTTCGCGCACACGATCCGCCCCCGCCTCATCACGACCCAGCCACGCGCGCAACCGATCAATCGAGGACGTCACCACGTCCCCCGTCGCACCCAACGGCCAGATCATGGACCCCAGAACCCGCGGATGCAGACCCTCTTCGTGCAAAGCCAGGCATGCCACCGCCTCCGTCAACAATCCGAGCCGCTCGGGCTCAACCACACCGGGTGCGGAAACAACAGCCGGCCCGAGCACCCGCACCCGCACAGGCGCGCTACGCAGTGCCGCCGCACTCGGCGGCGACGGCGGCTCGGGCGCCGGCGGGCGCCCACTCGTATCAGCAGCGAACAATTCGCCCAACGACTCCAGATCCGCCTCGGACGCTCGCGTCACCCGCACGCCCACGCCCAACGGCTCGACCCGCGCCGACCCCGTCGAATCCACCTCGATCCGCCACCGACCTCCACCACCACCCGCACGCACGAGCGTCGCCCCGCCCCTGACCGGCGACACCGGCGCAGCCTCTTCCTGTCCAGCGGCCAACACGACGCACACATCACCTCGGCCACTCCGCCCCGTCAGCACACCACCAACTCCACCGACCGAGCCGAAGGCGTCGGCCGAACCAGAGCCGGCTGACCCGGCCTCCCCGGAGTCAGGCCCGTCGGTCGAACCGGAACCGACGGCTGCAGCGACATCGGACGCGACCTCCAACCGCTCCCCGCACACCGCACTCAGCGCGGGCGGCAGCCCGACGCCGACAACCCGCACTTGCGCCGACCACGGATTCGTGCACAGCTCCACAGCGAGAGCCGACACGACCTCCGCGGCCACCGACGGCGCCCCGCTCACCACAACATCACCATCAACCACGCTCAAGTCAATAAGCACATCGGCTCCGCGCTCATCACGCCCCACAGTCACTAGTCCCGCCCCTACACGAACAGGACCATCGGGAACCTGAATATCCACCCCTCGCTCCACATTCCACACCGCACCCCCATCCCGCACCCGCCACGGTGCCGGAGCCTGCGGAACCCGACGGGTCAAAAACAACGACACCGAATCATCATCAACTCCCACAGCATAAAACTCGGGAGGATCCTCCAAACCCGACAACCACCGCAGCACCGCATCCACACGCGTCATACGCCCGGGGTCGGCCCCCACCCGCAGCAGCCTCTCCAATTCACCGGCGCCAGCATCAGGCACCGCCCACGACCCGTAACGCCGCCACCGCGCCAATACAGCCAACACGGATGCCGCCGTCAACGCACCGAGTGCTGGCACATCGGCCGGGAGAATATCGTCCACGTCGTCAGAACGATCAGGCATCCGCCGGCCGCCCTGCTCCTGCTGCCGACCACTCGACTGATCGGCAGAGACAGGACCAGGAGCGGGAGCAGCCGGAGCGGTCGTTGTCACCGCCTCGACGCGAGGCACATCAGTGGCCGACTCGGGCATAACCAAATACCACCCCGGCTGAATCAAACGAGCCAGCTCCAGGGTCCGCCCGTCGGGCTGAAGCCTCCCCGCATTCAGATCATAGATCTGCTGATAGTCCCGCCCCTCACCGAGCGACCTCTCAGCAATATCCCACAAATTGTCATGATAATGATCCTGCGGTGGCTGAACAACATAAACACGCCGCCCCACCAACTGCGCCCCCACCTGTGGATCAATCACCGCACCACCGAGCCTGTACGTCACATGACCGACCACCGTTCCATCCTGCTGATCCGCACCCGCGTCCGCTGCACCCGCGCCCGCATCCGCCGCACCCGTATCCGACGGCACCCCGCCGCCACCAGACACGACCTGCGCCGCCGCCGCGGGCGCAGGAGCAGGAGCGGGCGCCGCCGCAGTCGCCGGAGCAGCGACCGCCGGGCCCGACGCCGAGAAGATCAGCAGCGCAGCGATAACCAGACGACGCACCACCACCTGCACCCCGCCCGACACCGGCACATGACCAGGCACACCCCGTCCACGCACCGCCGAAACCAGCTCAACCACCGTGCACACAGTGAACTGGAACCACGCCAGCCACACCACCCACACGAGCACGCCTAGCACAACCTCAACCGACACCGCCCGAGTAACCATGGACAAAGACACGCTCTCAGGAATAGGCGGAACCCCCGCAAGCGCAAGCATCGCAACCGGCACACCGACAACCACGAGCAACAGCACCGCAACAGCGAGCAGCGAACGCCCCACCGTCCCGGCACGACCCGACTCCGATGCTCGAAACCGCTCAGGCCCGAACACAGCAGCTGACTCCGACTGGCGGGAGACCACGAGTAGTCGTTCCTTCCTGATTGACCTAGATGATGCCGGACTCCGCCTGAGCGGAGCCGACCACAGTGATGTGAACAGTGGATACGCCGACCAGCGAGAGCATGAAGGCGGGAGCGTCCGTCTCAGCCGTCACGGTGACCGTGTTGCCCGCTGTCGTCACGGTGGCCGAGGCCGCGTCGGCGTCCCCCGCCGCCGCCAGGTACTCGCGGGCGGCCGCCCGAGCCGCCGCAGGATCGAGCACAACCTCGTTGGTCCGGCGTATCCCGCCGATCTGGACCTCCTGGGCGCCGGCCCGGGCCGCCTGCTCCGCCTCATCGGTCAGAGTCGTCCTAGCGTTGAGGACCCTGCCCCCGTCGATGCACAGACCCGCCAGGAGCATGAGGACCGAGACCACGCACACCGCGAAAACGGATGTCGACCCGACCTGTCGGGCCCGAATCCGGGACCGCGGAAGAAACTGCGAAGGAAAGGAAGAAGAGAACGGAGCAAGCCGCGGAGGCCGAAGCGGACGGCTGTGCGGCCGCGGGCGCCCGGGACGGCGTTGCAGAAGGGAGGTCATCACGAGGTTCCCCTCAGTGTGTCGACCGGCGCCGTGGCCCGTGCCGAGATGGTGGTCGCCCCCGGGAGGAAGACCAGCCCCAGGTCGGACAGTCCCACCCGGCAACGGACTTCCACATCCACGCTTCCGCCACGGCCGAAGCTGGCGGTGGAGGTCGTGGCGCTGCAGTCGCCGGAAGCGGTCTGGGCGGCGTCGAGCGCGTCGTCGGCGGCCGCGCGCGCGGTAGCCGCGGAGCGCTCCATGGACGCGGCACGGGCCGCATCACGGGCGGCGGCCTGAGTCATCCCCTCAGCCGACACGTATCTGCCGCCGGCGACGGCGATGAGGACGACCATGAGTAGGACGGGGGCGAGCACAACCATCTCCACCGACATCGACCCCCGCTCGGCTCCCCCGCTTCCAGCCTGGCGGACGACGCGGACGATCCTGCGCGCGGAGGCGACGGCGGGGTCGGTGGCGGCGACCCTGAATGCGCTTATGGATCTCACGTGTCCTCCCGGAACTGCTCGACGGGCGAGGAGACCGTCGCGCTGATCCGCGGCGCCAGGCCCGCGACGATGTCCATCGCCTGACCCGAAACGGTCACGCTCACCTGGGTGCCGTCCGTCCGGGCGTCGATCTCGACATCTTTCAGGCCTCCGCCCCCCGTCGAGACCGCGTAGTCGGCTCCCGACCGCTCCGCCGCGGCGAGAGCGGCCGGATCATGAGCACCGGTGCGCAGATTCCGGACCGTCTGCCGGGCCGTGGTCATCGCCACCTCGTTGCCGTACCAGGACAGGGCGACCTGAACAGTCACGAGGATGATCAGCATGAGCAGCGGGAAGAAGACCAGGAGTTCGAGCGAGGACGCCCCCTCCTCGCCCCGACGACGCCGCATCAGCATGACGCCCTCCGTTCTCACGTGTTTCCATCTAGCGACGGAACCTCGAGGTTGTCGCTCGCGTTCTGGACCAGACCGTAGATGGCCCGTCCCACCACAGCGGCGAGCACAATGAGGAAACCCGTGATAATGACCCACTCGACGGTCGAGGCCCCCTCCTCGCCGCACACACGATCGGTGATCCCGACCAGGCGGTTCCGGAAGCGGTCCGCAACGCGGCCCGCGATAATCCGAACAGCGCACAACAATGACAGCATGATTATCTCCTTTCAACACAGGATAAGAACGGGGGAAGAGCAGAGTCGGGTCATTGCATGCCCCCCATGATCCCGGTCAGGGCCGGATAGACGAGGAAGACGATGAATCCCATCGCGATGACGAGCTGGGCCACGAGCATGGACTCGGAATTCTCACCCGCCTTCCCCTCGGCGTCGGCCAGTTCCCGACGACGCATCGAGGACGCCCGAGCGCCGAGGGACTCGCGGATCTTGGCCCCGTCCTCGGCCACCAGGGCCAGCGCCGCCGACAGGTCGCGCAACTCGTCGATGCGCAGCGTCTCACCCAGGCGGCCCATGGCCGCCCACGGCGTCTCCCCGCGCAGGCGCGCCGTCGCCAACGCGTCGCGAATACGGACCATGGACGGATCGTCCGACAGGCCCGAGGCCGCATCCAGCGCCTCGGGCACGCCTCGACCGGCCGACAACGACATGGACACCAGATCCAGGAAGGATCCCACGACATGACGGAAATCCCGACGGGCCTGCTCAGCCTGCGAATGCAGGCGCACCGTGGGCAGGGAGGCCAGCCCCGCCCCCGCCACCACGCACGCGAGCGTCGACAGTGAGGAGCCCATCGGCTGACCCGCGACGGCGGACAGGCCCACAAGCACCAGCGGGGCGGCGAAACCCGTCAGCCCGAGCAGCAGGGAGGCGACCAGGTGCCTCTCCAAAGACCGGCCGACAACAGCAAGATCACTGGACAGCCCCGTCAGATCCACACCTGTTCGACGCAGAAGAGCAGCAGCCCGATACCCCACGCCATCAAGCCATTCCGGCAGAGCCCGCTCGTGGGAGTTCAACCGCCGCGCGTCGCGGCGCAGCTGACGCTCATCGCGCTGGGAGTCGAGCTCGGCGAGCGCAGCCGCCGGCTGAACCGCGGGCGGAGCGATGACAAGACCTGCAAGCACCAGCCCCGCACCGCACAAGGCCCCGCCCAGCAGAATCCACGTACTCATGAGCGGTCCTCCCCCATGGCCTGGAACGACGCGCCGCGAGCGGTCAGGAAACGACGCGGCAGAGTGACACCGGCCAAACGCCGCATCCACATCAGACCCACTGCGAACAGGGCGACCACCACGAACAGCACCATCTGACCCTGCGCAGAACCGTAGGGCGCCACGAACGAACGGTTGAAGACCGCCATCCCCAGGATGATCAGGATCGAGAACACCACGACGATCTGAGCCGAACGCCGCGTACCGGCGCGAGATGCCGACACGCGCTGACGCATATCGAGCTCAGCCCGAGCCGTCGCCGCCAGATTGCCCAGCAACTGACGCAGCCCCGGCCCTCGCAACCGAGAATTCATCATAAGAGCGCAAATAATCAAGTCAGCCGTGGGATCATCAAGATCGTCAGCGAACTGACGTAGGGCCACAGGAAGCGGAACGCGCACGCGCATACGATCAGCCAGCAATGTTAAATCACCACGAATAACAGGAGAAGCCGCGTACACCGTCGCCGGAATAGCCTGCTCCAAGCCAACAGCGCCAGCAATAGTGTCGCGCAAGGACTCGGCCCATGTAGCCAGTCCCTCAATACGAGCGGCAGCCACTCGCTCCTGACGCGAACCGCCGAACAGCATCGGCCACACCAGCACCAGGACGGCGGCGGCCGCGGTCAACACGACCCAACGAGTCAGCAACAGCACGGCCAGCCCGACCGCCGCCGCAACCACTAGACGCCTGGAGGTGATGCGCACTAAACGCGCACCGCCGCCACCGCCACCGGGCATATCCACGCCCGCGACGTAGGCCACCAGGAGGAACAGGCCGCCGCCGATCAAGGCGCCGGCGAGAATGGCGACCGATCCCGTCGTCGACTGGCCGATCATGACACGCCCCCGGCGGCGTAGGCGACGGCGGGGTCGTATCCCGCCTCCGCGAGCTCATCGATGCAGGAGATCGGAGCGGCCGGCTGAGCATGGCCGGAACCGTCGTCGGCGAAGACCTCCGACGACAGGATCCGTTCATCGACCCCGTTGACCTCCCGCACCGACGCCACGTAGCGACGCATCGTCCCACCCTGGCCGAAGCGATTCTCCCGGCAGATGAAAATCACGAAATCGATGGCGCCGGCGATCAAGAGATTCGTGGCTTCCTGGGGCAAACGCTCGTGCGACTGGATGGCGTAGGTGGCGATGCGGTTGAAGACCTCCGAGGAGGAGTTGGCGTGGATCGTCGACAAAGACCCGTCGTTGCCCTGGCTCATGGCGTTGAGCATGGTGACGATCTCGTCGCCGAGCACCTCGCCGACGATGACGCGCGACGGGTTCATGCGCAGTGATCTGCGCACGAGGTCCGCCATCGTGATGGCTCCGGCCCCCTCGGAGTTGGGCAACCGCTCCTCGAAAGCGACGACGTTGGGATGCAGCTCGCTGAATTCCCCCAGACCGAGCTCCAGAGCCCGCTCAACGGTGATGAGCCGCTCCTCCGGGGCGATCTCATTGGCCAGGGCCCGCAGAAAGGTTGTCTTGCCGGCATTCGTTGCGCCGGCAATCATGATGTTCTTGCGGGCATGAACGGCCGCGGAGCAGAAGGCGGCCAGCCGGGGACTGAGCGTGCCCAGCCCGACCAGCTCATCCAAACCCACCCTGTCCAACCGGGCTCGACGCAACGAGAGCGCCGGACGGGCGCACACATCCATGATCGCCGACAGGCGCGACCCGTCGGGCAGCCGCAGGTCCAACTGGGGATTAGCGGAATCGAAAGGACGCGAGACGAGTCCCGAGTACGAGCCCAGGACCTGGACCAACTCGACGAGCTCGTCGTCGGAATCGGCCACGGGGGTGCCGCGCTCCTCGCGTCCATCGGCGTACTGGACGAACACATTGTCGCAACCGTTGATATCGATGTTCTCCACCTCGGGATCCTCCAGCAACGGCTGAAGACGGCCGACCCCGAACAAGGCGGCGTGGATCCCCTGGGCGACCTCATCCTCATCCCCCGCCGATAACGGAGTGCGCCCCGCAGCGATTTCGGCTCGGGCGTGCTGGTCGAGCACCCGGCTGATAAGAGCGCGGGCGAACTGGCGCTCATCCTCCGAACTCATGGACGGGATACCCGTGGCGGCGTCGTCATGACGCTGCTGAGCGAGGAGATCGGCGACCTCCTCACGCATCTGCCGCACCAGATTCTGATCAGCACTCATCGCGAAACCCCCCAGAACGCCGCATCGGCGGGACGACGAACAGACGACACCACACTCCGCGCCGAACGCACCAGAAGACTTCGTCGCAACGAATGCGGACGACGTCCGGCCAATGAATCAGCGGCATCACGATCAAAAGCAAGAGCGCCGACCACCGGCACGTCAACACCGCTGGAACGCAGCAACCGTTGAAGATCACCGGCCTCATGACGATGCCTCCACGGAGCGACGAGGAGGACCCCCAGATCGGGCCGTTCAGCGCGACGCGCGGTCTCCTCCGCCACCCAGCGCAAACGGTCCCGTAAATGAGCGTAAGAATCCACGCCCGCCCTCACCACCAGCAGCAGCGCGTCGGAGGACAGGGCGACGGGCAGGCTGGGGGAGCCGGGGACGAGCCGACCAACATCGCACACCACATCGCGCGTTGTGCGCAGCCGCCCGGCAATAGCGCCCCAGCTGGAGGCCACGGCGGCCGCCTGCTCGGGGCGGGGCATCCCCAGCAGCACGTCGAGGCCGCCGTCGACCAGCGTCGTGTGCTCCTCGACGGGGGCGTCAGGGTTGTTGCGCATGGCGGCGGCCAATGAGAGCAGGCCGCGCTCGGCGTCCAGAGGAAGGCCGTTGTCGGCGCGCAGCCGGTAGATGAGGTCCGAGCCGGCGGGGTCGGCGTCGACCAGGAGAATAGGGACTGGCCACACCGCGGCTAGGACGTGGGCGCTGGTCGTCGTGCCGGGGGCTCCCTTGGCGGAGGCGAGGGAGAGAAGCATCAGTGATCACCGATCGGTTGGCCGGCGGCGGTGACGACGACGGCCGCATTGCCCGAGGCTCCCAGCGCCGCCGCGCTGGATCCCTGGGCGGAGGGGACCAGGACGGATACGGTGGCGCCCGAGGTCCAATTGCCGTCCTTCCCCGAGGTGGGAACGGCATCGAGCACCTGGGCGCCCGAGATCGGAGTCGAGCCGTCGGCGGAGACGTTCACGATGCTGACGACGTCTCCCGCTGAGAGCCCGGCCGCGGGGAAGCGCCCCGCCTCCAGCGAGAGCCCGACGACGCTCCGCCCGTCCTGGGTGGGGGAGGAGTCGGTGATCTGAGTGGTCTGGACGAGCTCGCCCTTGTCGAGGGCGACCTTCGCGGTCTGTCCCACGATCTCGTTGGCGCGGCTGGCGGGGATGAGGATGCTGCTGTTGGCGGCCACGGGCATCGAGGCGAGGTCCTCGAGGGCGATGACATGGCCGGCCTCGATCGGCTTGACCACGATGAGCATCTCCTCGCGCTGGTCGATCCGCGCGGCCAGCAGGCCGGCCAGCAGGGCTCCGCCGACGATGAGGATCACGGCGAGGGCAGCGAGCAGCGGCCGGCGCTCGCGCGGGGCCGACGGGAGGCGCCCGCGGGACTTCTTCTCCTCCTGGGCGCGGGTGGAGCCGGTGGCTCTGGCATCGCGATCACGACGGCGGGACGTACGGATATCGGTTGGAGAGGTCATCTCGGTCCGGTAGGGGTGGACGGCAGGGTCGTCTTCTAACATACCGAACTGATCTCGGAGCGCCACCCCCTTCGCCCGATCCGTCCGCTGATCGGGCGATTTCGACGAAAAACGAGATTTTGCTTGCGGATCGCGTCATGACGTGCAAGCCTGGATCCGAGCGGCCGCACCATCCTTGCGGTGCGGTCCCGGCGTCAGACCGGACGCCATCCCTGCGAACGAGGAGCACCTATGCCACTTTCATCAGATCTGACCACTCTACAGACCCTGCACAGCACGCTGTCGGGGGACGTCGACTCGGCCCACTCGATCGTCTCGGGCACCGACACCTCACTGGCATCCGCGGTGTGGGAAAGCCCGAACGCCGACTCTTTCCGGTCGGCCTGGGACGAGTTCCGTCCGAAGCTGATCCAGTTCGAGCAGGTCCTGGCCAGCGCCGCCTGCGATGTGGCGAACAACCACAACAACATCGCGGAGGCTAACGGCGTAACCGACCAGCCCGAGCTGCCGCAGGTCGAATCCTACGACGCCTGAGCGTCTATAAGATCTGTCGGTGAGCCGGGGTCGGGGAGTATCGCTCCCCGACCCCGGCTCACCGACTTTCTGTTGCAATCTCGGGGATCCGGTGGGGCAGACGGGCGAGGACTCGGAGCGGGCCGCCGGAGAGGCAGCGGCCCGTGGAAGCCGGTGAGACGTCGACGGTTCGCTCCGATGCATGCATCGTCCAAAGAGCCCGCCAGCGCTGCAGCCGCTAGCTATCCAGGCCCGATGCTCCGCATGGTCCACGTTTGTCACCGTCATGCTCAATCGTTCCACATCAACCCGGTCGGGGATGTGTGACGAGGACGCACACGACCGTCGCCACATCGACGCGACGTCTCGATTAACAAGATGGTTCTTAACCGAATATCTAAAAACTGGGTACGTAGATTGACTCTCACTTCGAGGGAATCGAGAAGGTACGGAGGATGCCGGAACATCCCCCACTGAAACGTATGAGTGATAAGCGGATCGACGAAATAAGGTAGAGCCTATCAGCGTCATTTTCAATTGTAACGATTCAACTCGCGGGATGCGACGGAATCCTCGATCACTGCACTCCCCCGACCGGCGACGGTGCGCCCCGCGCAGATGGCGATGAAGGTTGATTGAAACGTTTTAGATGGCGTCCGGGGGTGGCGCGGGAGGGCGTCTTGCTATTATTGTTCCTATACTTGATACCCTGCGTTTCCGTGCGCCTCCCGCCGTGGCCGGAGGTCATCGGCTCATGTCCCGACCGCCTGCACTGCCCGTGCGGGCGGTTGCGAACGACGTCGGTGCCGGTTCGTCGCCGCGCTGGCCGTGGCGACGCCGATGGGCACCGGCCTCAAGCTCGGAGCGCACGACGGCGTCCGCCGTCCCGAAGGCCCGCACGGGAGTCGAGTGAGTGGGACTGTTCGAATCGTCGGCCCTGCCCGAGGCTCTGTCCGAACCAGGATAGATCGGCGATGAACGATTGAATCGACGGGATCGATGCAGCGGAGGACAGTGCTGCGGGTCCTGCGCAGCCGGCCGAGGACGGGGACCGCGAGACGATGATGTTCGTCGGGAGACGTGCGCGGGAGCCTCGGCCGTCAGGGCTCCGGTGACCGGGTTCAGGTACGGCTGGGTCCAGGTACAGTCGGGTTCAGGTACGACCGGTCCTGCGATGAGCAGGCCTTCCCGGACGAGCTCGTGGTTGGCGGCGGCGGAGGCCTTCAACGCCGACCGTCCTTGGCACGTACGGGGTCCGGCGGGTGAGGAGGCTCCGGCTCTCGTCCCCACCCGACACCAGCGGATGGAAGAGCGCAGGATACGCTGTAACCGGTGCGAACCGCGCGTGACCTCATAGCGGTGCGGAAGCGGACTGGGTCAGGTCGACCAGGTTATCCGCCACTGCCGCTATCACCCACCCCACGAGTGCGCCGGCGCCGCATTGTTAGACGGCTTGGCCGCTTCATAACCGTCTTTGAAAGAAGAGTATCTCGTGTCTGTGTAATCAAGAGTGCCGTCGGCGCGGTGGTAGAGGTAACCGCCAACCCGGTCGAGGCCGGCCTTGACGCCAGTATCTTCAATCTCGGACGGATCCATGCCTACCGTCAGAGGGTTCCCATCCTCGTCGACCACCCGATCCGTCTGACGGTTTTTCCCGCTGTCGCGGACGGCTCCCAGCAGATCATCCGAATCATACAGACCGCTGTTGAGAAGGGAGGCGGTGAGCTGCTCATAATTCTGCATGAGCGCCGCATCTTTCATGTCCTGGACCCCCGAGCTCGCACTGGATTCCTGATCCTCATTGAACGGCTGGGCGTCGTTCACCATTTGATATCCTGAAGCGCCGGCGAAGAAGCCGTTGGTCCTGCACTGAGCGTCGACCGCTGCATCCACGAATGCGGAGACTCCCGAATCCTTGTACGTGGCGACGGCGTCGTCGAACACCTTCTGATTGTAGACGGTCACCGATTCTCCGAGGCGACTGGACGCGGTCTCATTGTAGGAGATCTGACCAACGAGATTCGACAGGGCCCGGTTGGTGAAGAGCGGCCTGTAGTCGTACGTCGTCGTCCCATCATCCGCTTCCATTTCCCCGGAGCTGACGGGACTCTTCGAATTCGTCGAATCCGTGGATTCGACGACGCTGTCCGGGTGGTTCGCGAGCGTTTCCGACACGAGGTTCCTCACCCCATCGGGCAGGGTCACGGGCTTCTCGCTGCTCCCAATGCCGTTGAGAATCCCTGAAATGGCTGTCGCCGAGGCGTAATCCTGGTAGGACCTCTCCTCCTGACTCATCGCCGCCGGGTCCGATGAAACCCAGCCCTGGGAGTCGATCTCATAGGCCATCGTCGCCCAGTCGGTGGCCCATCCGTTCTCCTTCAGGGAGCCCCAGCCGACCAGATCCTGCACGCGTCGAACGGTCTCCTTCGTTTGCCTTAGCGAAGCGGGATCCGGCGCCCCCTGCCCGTCAGGGCGGGCGACCAGCCATTTCTGCGCCGCCTGAGGATTGCCGGTCATAGCATGGACGACGCCCGCGAGCGGATTACCGGAGTAAAGGTTCTCCGGGAGGAAGGGGGAGTCATTCGGAGGGTTGCTCAGGCGGTTCAACCAATCCCTCGGGCTGGTGTTATCCCACTTCTGCGGCGAGTAGTTCTCCATGCGCTGGGCCAGGGTGGCCAGCATCGAGTCACTGTAATCCAGGCCCACAGACTCAGCCGTCCTGTCTCCATTGCCGCTCCGCGAGGCCATCAGCATGCCGTTGAGAGCCTTGAGGCGTTCGGACTTGCCCTTCTCCTCGGTGGCGTCCACAAGTTTGTTAGTATAGTCGGCCGCCTGATTGTCCGGCCAGGTGTACGACGCGGTCGCCAGATTATGGCCGAGCGCGCTGGTCAGATCCTGGGCGGCCTCAGGGCGCAAAGACCAGTCCGTCTGGTCCTTCGCATCCCTGGCCGTCATCTTATTCTGAATGTCCGCGGGCAGATCGAGAAGTCGTTCCGGGTCGATATCGGCCAGCAGAGCATTGGCGTAGGCCGGATCGTCCTGACCGGCCTGCACCCGGGCCAGAAGAGCATCCCAATCGTCAGGAGCGCAACCGCCCTTCGCATAGTTGGAGAGCGAAGCAGCATCCTCCCGAGCCTGGCTGTCGGTATCAACATTGTTGGACGCCGTCGCATTCTCCGCGCCAGCCTCTCTGCCGTCCCAAACGATATAGGAAATGGATCCGTTCGCGCCGGTGGTGGTTAGCCCGCTCTCAACAGCCGCATCCAGCCACCTTCGCGGACTCGCGTCCTCGTCCTCCAGGTCAACGAAGGACAGACCGACAATGCTCGAAAGATCCGCTGAGGACGTTGATGATTCTTCATAATCACTGACATCGACGACATCATCCTCATTGTCGATCAAGGTGGTCTCGTAGCCTTTAAGGCCGTCGATCAGCGTCTGCAGCGCGTCAGGACTACGCAGACCGTCAGGATCAAAGAACACGTACGTCACCATGCACTCCACTTGGTCCTCGAGTCGATGACCTCAACGTACGTCGGCTCACGACTCCACTCATCCTCGACCGCGGTGGCGGCGTCGGCTGACCCACGATGGGGACCTACTTCCTGTGCGGGGACACACGTCAGTCTCAACACACCCTACTACCCGGACCCCGTCGTCAATCAACCCCTCCCCCTCGGAGCATCGCACCCCACCGCGCGGCATGGTGGGAACCGCACGCGCCCCGAGCCGCCGCACCGTCGTTCAGTCGGTGAGACGCAGGCCGCCCGAGCACGTCGAGCGGCGGCTGGTGCGGTCGGGGCGGGGCCGGGGCCGGCGGCGACACCCTCCACATCTACACCACCACCCCAACAAATGAACAACCATTGCACTCAACAGACGCCGCGACCGACGCACATACCACCATCCAGATGAAGAAGACCAGCGGCACGCTCTCACGGACCCATTCTCCACCACCAGGACACGACAATCCGGACCACCATCCACGGTGGACCCACAGTGTTGAACGTGATAAACTAGTAAGTGCGAACAAGAGCTACTGACCTTGGAGTATCTCGTGCCTAACCTAAAACACAATGCTTACCGGGACAGCCTGGTCGCACACCAGACAACCGCGAACGAGTACTACATGGACATGTGCGGGGACGACGGGATGTCCAACCCCTGCTCCAGCACGACCAAGACCATCAGCGATGGGGCGTGGGTCTCACCGTCCGCGGACAAATGGTGCACCCATATGGAGACACTGGGTAAATACATCAAAGACTCCTTCGATCTGTACTCCGTCGATGTCTCGGACGCCGTGGCAGCGGAGCCGGAGGACATAGATGTCGATACTGATACTGACAACACGTGGAAAGTAGATTGGGTTGACCCCGCCACCTGGTGACCGGTCTGGTGAGCCGCTCCGTAGCATTCGACGAGAACTAAGCGAAAAGGACCGTCCGTGACAGAAATCAAAGCGAATCTGGACGATCTCCGTGCGACCGCCGCCAGTCTAAAGACCACGGCGACGTCCGTGGAGGACAGATACAACGACCTGTACTCAACAGCGAAGACGCTGGATTTACCCAGAACACGTCTTCTGGGTCTGCCGGGTTACGTCGAGAGTCTGCGTGATGAGGCCTCGTTCCTGAGCGCCAAGGCCGACTGGCTGGAGATCGTCAACACTGGCGACGACGGCACCGCTCCCACCGGGACCGTCACCTACGAGATCCCTTCCGGCCTCAAAGATCCGACGAATCTGGCAAGCATGGAGCACTGGCTGGGGCAGGCCATCGCTGATACCGCCGAGGACCTGACTGCCTCCGACTACAAGGAGAACGATCCTCGCATGGAAGCCCTCCATCGTCAGATGGAGCGATGGAAGGACGACGAGAACGTCATGTCCTCGATGTACACCGACCTGGGCCCTGAGGGAGTCCTCGCCCTCACCCGGGCCGTCGGTGTGCATGCGACCAATCAGGCAAGCGAAGAAGAGTCGGAAACAGCGAAGACGCTACTCACAGACATCAAGGGAGGGCTGGCCGCGGCAACCAACAGCTGGCCCTCTTCCCAGGCCCAAGAGTTCGGTCGGCGACTCGTAAACTCCGCCAGAGAACCCGACCAGAACGAAGACTCTGATATTTTCGGATCAACCTCTCAAACAGACGCGCTCAACTGGCTTCTGTACAACAACACCGACGCCAGCAATGCCTTCATTCTCGGCGTCGCCGAGAAAATGGACGAGATCCAGCAACAGGACAACGCTCAAGGAATCAGTGACGGTTGGTCCTGCGAACCACTCAGTTTCCTTTCCTCCGTGGTCGACGAGGCGGACAGGATCTGGATGTTCGACACCCCCTCGGTCGTCCTTCACGCCCTAGGTGACCATGGGCAGGCCGCTTACCAATTCTTCAATGGAAACGAGTATCGGTTGACTTACTGGCCCGCTGAGCACGACTACACCAGAGGAGATTACTCAGGTATTGCAGCCGCGCTGGACGCGGCCTCCACTACCCCGGCCGTCATGAGCAATGATCCGGCAGGCGCCGGCACAATTGCCTCCTACGGAGTCAACGGTCTCATGGGCCGCGACGACATCGGACCATACCTGGACAAAGATCCCAGCGGTCATTTCAAATTTTCTGGCGTACAAGGTACAGAAACCACGTCATCCATGGAACATATCCTTGAAAATTATTTGTTTTCCGTTGGAAATTCATACGCAAATAATGGAGGAGATAGAGAGACCCCTAAATCTGATGATGACGAAGATGGCGTACCCGACCAACTCTGCACAATCTACGGACCTGCCGGAGAGGCGACGCCAAACGCTCCATGGTTCGGCACCGATGCTCTCAACAAAGCTCTCGGTCTCATCGGCCGTGATCCGCAATCCATGCTCAATATGCGTACGAGCGTGTCCAATGCCGAGACACAAGGAATCACTCCAGGAATGAACGATGAAAGTTTTGGAAGCACGATAACCTACTGGGCTGGGGTTGAGGGCGCCTTCTCGAATGCCATTGGGACAGGCGCCATCGATGATGCCGAGGCCAGAGACGAGTGCGCTCGGGCCTGGATCGAGCTCGGATCAACCGGCGCTGATCAGCTGACTGACATGGCACAAGGTAAGGGAGCCCCTAATGTAGCGGGGCTGGCTGCTGACGAGTTCATTGATTTACTCGCCAACAAGGCAAAGGATAGCTGGGCGAGTAACACGTCAGACGAAACAAAACGGCAGACCGAGCTGGCTGACCGAGCCTTGTTCGACTACCGGCTGAGGATGCTGTTCGCTTGCGATCAGGCCGGTATGAACGGTTACCAGGAGCGCGACGCGGACGGCAATCTGACACAGCCCTTAGACGAGGCCGCCGGCGCCGCCGCCGTCGAGCAATCAGACGGCAGTTATCGACTCATTACGGAGGATGAGTTCAACGCCCTGCCCGAGGATGAACGCTCCACGGTGGCGCAGACGCTCAACAGCCTGGCGAACAGCCCGAAGGGTCTGGCTGCTCATATGCTGTCCAGCGACATCGAGGACGCTTTCAACACCGAGTTTCTGAAGAAGTTCTGATGCGTTCGCGATGGTGGCGAGTGGTCGTGGTTGTTCTCGTAGTGGCCGTGGCCGTGGGCGTGTACGAGTACAAGGCGAGCACGCGAAAGAACGAGACGGAGAAGGACACCTCCCCCCTGCGTTCGCTGATGCTGACCCGTCAAGACATCCCCGACGCCGCCGACATCACCTGGTATGAGACCGGCAGATACCAGAGTAACTGTCCCCAGGCGGATAGCATCGTCCACCTCGCTATCTCCTGGGTGCCCGAGACCCACTTGACTGTCGAGCGCATCGAAACCGGCAGCGCCTCCGTCACCGAAGCCCTCGTGCTCAACGTCATCGAGTCTTCGCCGGGCGATCGGGTCCGATGGCTGCGCGACGCCGTCGCTGAGTGCGAAGGCACCACCGATACTGTGCATCCATGGCCCGACCAGCCCACACCCGCCCCGGGCCAGGACACGATCGTGACCATCACGTCCCTGGACCCGGCCGGTCTGCCCGACGGCGCTTTCGGCCTTCACCAGACCGCCACCGCACAGGTCGAAACCGGACCCGCAACAACGGCCATCGACACGGTGTACGCCCCCGTGATGCACGACGACCAACGGGGCATCATCATGGTGCGCACCGCCGGCCCCGACGACGGCACCCCCGCCCCCGACATCACCGACCTGCTCACCACCGCCCTCCACCGCGCCGACGCCACCCTCGACCTCACCCAACTCACACCCCGACCATCGGCTTCAACCACCAGCCCAACACCATGATCCCAGGCATGAGACACATCCGTGAGAAGAAGCGAGAAGGAGACGTTCTAATGCGTTCGCGATGGTGGCGAGTGGTCGTGGTCGTTCTCGTAGTGGCCGTGGCCGTGGGCGTGTACGCGCACAAGACGAGCACGCGAAAGAACGAGACGGAGAAGGACACCTCCCCCCTGCGTTCGCTGATGCTGACCCGTCAAGACATCCCCGACGCCACCGACGTCACCTGGCCCACGGGGACGGAGCAGATGAGCATCTGCTACGCCGACTCCACGCTCGACGCCACCATCTCCCAGACGCCCAAGACCTCCTCCATCGAGCGCATCGAAACCGGCAGCGCCTCCGTCACCGAAGCCCTCGTGCTCAACATCAACGAACCCTCGCCGGGCAGCCAGGCGCGATGGCTGCGCGACGCCGTCACCGACTGCGACGGGATCACGTCAGCACAGCCCTACTTATGGCCCAGCTCGCCCACGCCCTCGTCAGGCCAGGACGTGTCCATGACCATCACGCTCCTGGACCCGGCCGGCCTGCCCGACGGCGCTTTCGGCTTCCACCAAACCGCCACCGCGACCCGTGCCACCACCGTCAACTGCGACATCCTGTACGCCCCCGTGATGCACGACGACCAACGAGGCATCATCATGGTGCGCACCGCCGTCCCCGACGACGGCACCCCCGCCCCCGACATCACCGACCTGCTCACCACCGCCCTCCACCGCGCCGACGCCACCCTCGACCCCGCTCAACTCACACCCCCGGCACCATCTCCGACCACCAGCCCGACGCCATGAGAAGAATCCGGGCATCCCGCCGACGGCCCCGCTGACACGACCGCCGCCACCAACCTGCCGGCAACCGCCTCAACCAGCGCCCTGCCCGGCCCGGGCGCCACCATCGCCCCGAGATCCATACGCCAAAAGGTGGCCCGAAGACACGGTGCGCGTCTACTCTGACGCTACTAGATGAGAGGAGGGCCACTCGTGGCCACGACCGACGATGAGACCGCTGAGCTTCTGAACCAACTCAAGCGCGCCTCCGGCGTCAACGACGAATGGTTGGCGCGCTGGGATTACGAAGCGTGGCGGCAGTGGGGCCGGGCGATGACAGCAGACCCCGACGGCCCCTGCCCGGGCGCCCCGGACTGGATGCAGTCGTTCATACCCCACTGGCATGACGTGGACTTTTTCTGCCCCCTGCCCTGCGTGGGCCGCGTCGCCTACTCCGAGGCGAACTGGCCCGCCCTGGCCGTCGAGCACGACGACCTGACCCTGTCCGCCGAGCTCATGGGCGATACGGCGCCCGATGTCAACGCGGTCAGCCGGGCCTGGGCCGTAGCCAGGCGCAACGGCGGACGGCCGGCGCTGACCGTGAGCCTCCTGCCGGCCGCGCCCTGGGGCCGCGCGGTCACCGGGGCGATTGAAGCCCTGTACGTGACGGACGTCGACGAGGACCAGGCCGGACTCATCACCGCGATCCTGGACCGCCGACCGGCCGCGCCCCTGCTCGTACCACCCGACGGCTGGGCCACCGGCCCCGTGCACGCGTGGGAGTGGTTCATCACCTGATTCGACGCGCCCGTCCTCCAACGGTTCCGCCTGATCGCGCCGTCGTCCCCGCCCCACTCGACCGGACGGGAACGACGGCGCACGTGATGTTCGTCCCTTCATGTGCTGAGGGTTGCCCTGTCCCATCGGCACCGCATAGCGTGTCCCCGACCATCTAGAGCAACTGAGAGACCTGGCTCGCGGACGTTGCAGCAACCCCCGCTTGCGGTGCGGGTGCTTCCGCCAGGACCGATGGAGGACTACGTGAGCGACGAAGAACCCTTGACGGGCGGGACCCTCGAAGGGTCGGCCGACACCCCGGGCCGAGTCGAGGACTCGGCCCGGGCCGACGCCGACAATGCCGCCGAGTCGACCAACTCCGCCGATGACTCCGGCCCCGCCGGGGACACACCCATGATCGTGCTGCGCGACGTCCACAAGGTCTACCGCCTGCGCGACGGCTCGCAGGTCCACGCCCTGGACGGGCTGACCCTCGACGTCCCCGCGGGCTCCATCCACGGCGTCGTCGGCACCTCCGGCGCCGGCAAGTCCACGCTCGTGCGCTGCCTGACCGCCCTCGAACAGCCCACCAGCGGCGAGGTGCGCGTCGCCGGTCAGGACCTGACGTCGCTGAGCGCCCGCGGACTGCGTGAGGCCCGCCGCGCCATCGGCATGGTCTTCCAGCACGCCAACCTCCTCGACTCGCGCACGACCGCCCAGAACATCGCCTACCCCCTGGCACTGGCCGGCGTGAAGGCGGGCGGGCGCCACGAAACCGTCGAACGGATGCTCCAGCTCGTGGGTCTAGCCGACCGCGGATCCTCCTACCCCGCCCAGCTCTCCGGCGGCCAGAAGCAGCGGGTCGGCATCGCCCGCGCCCTGGCCGACCAGCCCGCCGTCCTCCTGTGCGACGAGCCCACCAGCGCATTGGACCCGGACACCACCCGCTCCATCCTCAATCTCATCCGCGACGTGCGCGACAGCCTGGGCGTCACCGTCGTCATCATCACCCACGAGATGAGCGTGGTCCGCCAGATCTGCGACTCCGTCAGCCTCCTGGAGGCCGGGCGGGTCGTCGAATCGGGCCCCATCGAGAACGTCGTGGCCCACGTCGACTCCCGGCTGTCCCGCGAACTCGTTCCGCCCCCGGACGTGCCCGACGCCGTACGCGCAGCCGACGACACCGTCATCGACGTGGCCCTGACCGCCCGGCCCGGCGAGCCCGCCGCCGCCCAGGTCCTCGCCCTCGCCGCGGACCAGGGAGCCGACGTCGCCGGAGGCGTCTTCGAGACGCTCGGCACCGCCCAGGTCGGGCGGCTCGCCCTCACCATTCCCGCCGATCGCGCCGCCACCGCAACCGGGGTGCTGCGCGAGGCGGGCGTCACCGCGGAGGTCCGCGCATGAGTACCCTGCTGACAGTCCTGCCCGATATGCACGTCGCCGCCGGCCATATCGGCGACCTCGCATCCGCCCTGCCCGCCGCCGGCAAGGGGCGCTGGATGGAGAACCGGGACCTGACCGAGAAGCTGTGGCCGGCCACCTTGGAGACCTTCGCCATGACCGGGGTATCGGGAATCCTGACCATCGCCCTCGGCCTGCCCCTGGGACTGGCCCTGATCACCACAGGGCCGCGGGGTCAGCACCGCAACCGGATCGTCTACGAGATCGTCTCGCAGATCGTCAACATCGGGCGCTCAATGCCCTTCATCATCCTCATGGTCGCCATCATGTCGCTCACGCGCTTCCTCGTGGGCAGCTCCATCGGCTGGCAGGCGGCCTGCGTGCCGCTGACCATCGGGGCCATCCCCTTCTACGCCCGTCTGGTCGAGACGGCGATCAACGACGTCGACCAGGGCAAGGTAGAAGCCGCACTCATGATGGGCGCCTCCGGGGCCCAGATCACATGGGGAGTCCTCGTGCGCGAGGCGCTGCCGACCCTCATCCAGTCAGCCACCGTCACAATCATCACCCTCATCGGCTACTCGGCCATGGCGGGAACCGTCGGCGGCGGCGGGCTCGGCGACATGGCCATCCAATACGGCTACAAGGGCAACGAGAGCGACGTCATGATCGTCACCGTCGTGCTCATCGTCATCGTCGTCGGCATCATCCAAGTCTGCGGCGACATGCTCAGCCGGCTGGTCGACCACCGCTGAGCCTCGGACCAGCCGGAGAACACGCCCGCCGACGCGGCACCCTCCCGCTCAGTGCTGGGTCTTCCGGCCCGTCACGCCGGACCCGCCCCACCACCCCGCTTCTTCTCGCGAACAGGAACATCATGACCACCAGCATCTCCCGCCGTGCAGTCCTCGCCGGAGGCCTCGTCTCCGCCGCCGCCCTGACTCTGGCCGCCTGCGGCAAGAGCGCCAGCGGCAGCGAGGTCGACGGCATCACGGTCAAGGACGGCGTCGCCACCATCTCCATCGGCGCCACCCCGCAGCCCCACGTCGTCATCCTCCAGTGGATCCAGGACAATCTGGCCGCCGACGCCGGCCTCAACCTGGACATCATGAGCATCGACGACTACCAGGTGCCGAATGCGTCACTGAACGACGGCTCCCTGGCCGCGAACTACTTCCAAACGCCCAATTTCCTCAAGCAGCAGATCGACGACAAGAACTACGACCTGGTCTCCATCGCCGACGTGCACGTCGAGCCGCTGGGCATCTACACCTCCAAGGGGTACACCTCCGTGGACCAGGCGGCGGACGGGGGCAAAGTTCTGCTCAACAACGACCCGGCCAATATGACGCGCGGTTACCGGCTCCTCGAAACCGCGGGCCTCATCACCCTCGACGACTCCAGCTCCGAAACGCTGACCGACACCGACGTCACGGGCAACCCCAAGAACCTGCAGTTCTACCCCCTGGACGCGGGACAGATCCCCGCCTCGATGCCCGACGCGGAACTCGCGATCATCAACGGCAACTACGCTCTCGGCGCCGGACTCAAGCCGAGCGAGGACGCACTCGTCCTCGAGCAGGGCGGAGCTGACTCGCCGTACGCCAACGAGCTCGTCGTGCGCACCAAGGACAAGGACAACGAGTACCTCGTCAAACTCGCCGAACTCATGAACTCCGACGATCTTAAGAACTACATCGAGCAGACCTGGACCGACGGCTCCGTGGTCCCCGCGTTCTGACCGTCGACCCCATCGGCCTCGCGCCGCCCGCCGCCGACGCATGCGAAGATGCCCCCGTGACGCAGCCTCCTACTGAGACACCCGCCGATCGTACGCCGGCCCCGACGCCGCCCCCGGCCCCCTCCCTCACCACCGACATCCTGGGGGAGCCGTGGGTGGCCCGGCGGATCGCCGTCACCCCCGACGAGGCCGCCGCACCCGGCGCCGACCACGCCGTTCTGGTCCACCAGCGCGGGGCGGTACCACCTGCGGGCGGGGCCCCGCGCCACGAGCGGGCCGTGCTCTACCTCCACGGCCGCAATGACTTCTTCTTCCAAACCCACCTGGCCGACGCTCTCCTCACCGCCGGCTACGAGTTCTACGCCCTGGACCTGCGCGCCTGCGGGCGGGCCGGCGTCGACCACCCCTCCCCGCACGACGTGCGCGACCTGCGCGTCCATGACGAGGAGATCACCGAGGCGCTGCGGATCATCCGCACCGAGCACGCCCACAGCGGCGACGTCGTTCTCAACGGCCACTCCACGGGCGGGCTGCTGGCGGCCATCTGGGCGGCCGACCACCCGGGAAGCGTGTCGGCGCTCGTCCTCAATTCGCCGTGGCTGCAGCTGAACTCCTCCGGGCTCGCACGCTCTTACGGGTCGGCCTACGTCGACCTGATCTCGCGGCGCGACCCGGAGAAGATCATCGACGATCCGGCGCAGGCGCGGGCGCGCAAGCGGGCGCGTCGGGCCGCCGACGCCGCGACCGCCGTCCCGGTGGACGCCGACCCGGGGCCGATCGGCGAGGATCTGTACGTGCGGTCCCTGCACCGGCACTGGGGCGGGGAGTGGGATTGGGACCTGCGGCTCAAGCCATCGCCGTCATTCCCGGTGCGGGCGGGCTTCCTCGCGGGCATCCGCAGGCTCCAACGGGAGGTGCGCCACGGGCTGGGGCTGAGGATTCCCGTGCTCGTGTGCTGCTCGACGACGACGGGCGGGCCCGGAACCGACGCCCGGGAGGCGCGCCGCAGCGACGTCGTGCTGTCGGTCGAGCAGATCGTCGAGCGCGCCGGCTTCCTCGGGTCGGATGTCACCATCCGCCAGATCCCGAACGGAGTGCACGACCTGGCTCTTTCGCCGTCCCCTGCCCGTGAGGAGTATCTGACGACGGTGACCGAATGGCTGACCGCGCGCCTGGGATAGCTGCGATCCGACATCGGTGACGGGGCGCAGCGGGACCACTCGCCAGCCCTGCGGGCATCCCCGCGCGCATGCCGGCCCGACGCACTCGCCGCGCCCGCCCCCGTCAGCCGCGCGGGGCCGTCAGCCGCGCGAGCGCCGGGGCGAGGGCGTCGCACACCCGTTCGACAACCTGAAGCGTGTCGACGAAGTCCTCCACCGTCCCGTACCAGGGGTCGGGCACGTCCAGGTCCGGGCGAAGGCGGTCGCCGGCAGCGACCCGGCGGCGGGCGTCGCGCGCCGCCGGGTCGAACTCGCGGAACATGCGGATGCGGTCGGCCCGGACGCCGAGGCGCTCGGCGCGGCGCACCAGCACGCTGCGATGAGCCCGGGTCATGGCCAGCACGAGGTCGGCGCCCGCGAGCTCGGCGTCACCGATCCGGTGGGCGGCGTGGCCGGTGATAGCGGCGGTGACGGCGCGCGCGGCGGCATCGGACCCGCGGCCGTAGCCGCGCTCGGCCAGCAGGCGACGGGCGCGGGAATCGATGGGATTGCCGTGCTCCTCATCGGAAACCCCGGCCGAGGTCACGACGACGCCGCCCCGCCCCGAGGTCGGAGTGCCGGCCGCTGCGAGACGGTCGATGAGAACGACCTCGGCCATGGCCGAGCGGCAGATGTTCCCGGTGCAGACCACGGAGACCGTGTACGGGCCGTCGGGGTCGCGGGGAGCCGGCAGGACGGAAGGCGTGATGGTGTCTGGCACGCGGGTCAGGCTCTCGCGCTCGGGCGGCCCGTGGCAAGCCGAAGCGGGGCCTCACAGCGCACCGGGCGAGCCGGGGTGAGCCGGGGTGAGCCGATGGGCGCAGCGGCGATCGAGGCGGACGCCGCCACGCACGTCCCGACGTGAAAGGCTGCCCCCATGCCGACCGCCTCGACCGCCCTGACCGCCGTGACCATCGCCGTCGTCGTCACCGCGTCGGCGGCCCTGGCCGCGGGGCCCGCCTCCTCGGCGGCCCGCGCCTACACGGCTCGCCTCGACGGTCCGGATGCGCCCGAGAACGCGCCGCGCGTCCGACGCCCCCGACTCCTGGACCGGCGCCCTCAAGCGACGGCCGTCCTCATCCTGACCATCCCAGCCGGCTGGTGGGGTGCCCGCGCCGGAGCCCTCGCGGACACGGTGACGGCACTCCCCCTGGTCGCGATCCTGGTGGTCGCCTGCAGCGTCGACGCCGTGTGCCATCGCCTGCCCGACCGGCTGCTCGGCTGGGCGGCCCGCTGGCTGGCCGTCGCCACCGCAACGCGCCTGGGAGTGGACCTGGCCGTCGGCGCGTCCACCGGGCGGGCGACGTGGCCCGCCGGGCGGGCCGGGATCATCGCGCTCGGAATCGGCGCCGTCATGCTGATCATGCACCTGCTGCGAACCGGGCTCGGATTCGGCGACGTCAAGCTCTGCACGCTGTGCTCCGCATGGCTCGGGCAACTCGACCCGTGGACGCCCATCACCGGCCTCATGCTGGGATTCCTCCTCGGAGGGCTGGCCAGCGTCGTCCTCCTGCTGCTACGCCGGGCGAAACTCAAGCAGCACATCGCCTTCGGCCCCTACCTGGGAGCCGGCGCCTGGCTGGCGTGGATGCTCGCCCTCGCCTGAGTGGCCGCGCGTCACTCCTGCCAGAAGTGCTCGACGTCGACGGTGCCGCCGGCCTCAGGCGGCGCTGAACCTCTTATTGACGCCCTGGCGCGTCATGCCGAGGATATCGCCGATCTGCTGCCACGAGCGGCCATTCTCCCGGGCGCGGGCGACCGCCTCGTCGAGCTCGGCCTCCGCCGTGGCGAGCCGGAGCTGCGCCAGTGTGATCGCCATGAGGTCGGGTGCGTCCGTGGAGGCCACCGGGGCGGCGCCGTCGGACTCGATCTCCCGGAGCATGTCGTCATTGCCTCGCATCTCATCGCCTCCTGAGGTATTTCGGCCGTGCCTTCATCGCGTGGAAAACCCGACCGCTCACGTTAACCGCGACCTCAAGCAGGTCCCCCGAGCGGCTCGGCCCGATCACCATGACGTAACCCTCGTAGTAGTGGATCACAATCGGATTGGACAGGGCATGGTCGATATCATCACGGCCGACACCGTGTTTGAAGGCGCTCGGCTCGAAGCCCATGTGGTAATTGTAGTTGTCATTCATACGGTGAGCAAGAAGCTCACCGCACGTGCCTCGGGCCCGCCGATCGCTCGAGCAGCAGAGGCTGCGGCCGCGCGTCACTCCTGCCAGAAGTGCTCGACGTCGACGGTGCCGCCGGCCTCGAAATCGGTTCGCACAGCCCGACGGAAACCGCCGTCGTGCAGCCAGTCCAGGGCGACGGCCGCCAGGCCGTACGCGCCGTCCACGGCCGCCGCGTCTCCGGTGGCGCCCCCGGCCGCCCGCTCCATCTCGCGCGTGTGCAGGGCGACGCCGGTGCGATCGGTGACCTTGATGAGCGGGTGAATGCCCGGCAGACGCTGAGAGACGTTGCCGAAGTCGGTGCCCGCCGCGATCGTCTCGGACACGACGCCGGCCGGCAGCGGGTCCCGGCCGCGCTCACGCTGGGAGCGGACCCAGGACCGCCCCAGGGGCCCGTTGGAGCGCACCGGCATCTCGTTGGTGTAGGGCGGGGTGATGATCTCCAGACCGGTGCCGGTCATGAGCGCGGCTCCGCGCAGGACATCCTCGACGCGCCCGACCAGATCCTTGAGGGTCTCGGGGTACTTCGAGCGCACGAAGATGTTCAGCTCGCTGCGCTCGGGAACGACGTTGGGGACCCGTCCGCCGTCGACGACGACGGCGTGGAGCCGGTCCATGGGAAGGATCTGCTGGCGCAGCAGGCCGATGCCGGGCAGGGCGTCGTACTCGGCGAGGATGGCGATGACGGGAATGGGATCCGATGAGGGCGCGGCCGGCGCGGAGTCGGCCGGTACGGCGACGCGGGCGGCGGTATCGCAGACCGGGGCGGAGGCCACCGGCCCGGGGTCGGCCCGCGTCGTCGGGCCGACCACAGCCCGCAGAGCGGTGTCCATGCCGTAGACGCCGACGGTCGGCTCCACGCCGTGGGCGCGCAGGAGCCCGGCGACAGCGGCCACCGCATGGTGCTCGGCATAGCCGACCTCGGGGTGGGAGTGAATATCACGGGAAAGGTCGACGATCTCACCGGCGAGCTCATCGACCGTCTCGGCCAGGGCGGCCCGCAGGAGAGGCGGAGCGCCATCCCCCTCGGACAGGGCAGCGGCGGGGACCGCAGCGGCGGCGCGGGCGGCGGTTTCAGCGGCCATGCGGTCCTGGACCGCGCAGCAGGGCTCAGTGGGGTGGGACAGATCACGCATGGCTCCATCATGCCCGACGCGCGCGACGGGCAACCGCACCGCCACAGTCGGGCGGATCCCCCGGCTTTCATCGTTCCGTGATAATCACGATGGCGAACACTCCCTCCCGCGCCAGCACCCACGCCATACTTCCAGGCATGGTTCCCGATCATCGTCCCCTGGCGTCCCGTCTGCGCTCGCGAATACCCTGCGTCCGTCGCGCTCTGCGCACTCTCCTCGTGGGCGCACTCGTGCTTCTGGTCGGCGCCGTCGCCGCCAGGCTGCTCTGGCCCGAGCACCCCGGCCTCGACATCGTCCCCGTAGAGAACGGAACGGGCGCAGAAGGCCTTCCCGACCTTCCCGCGGACATCACCTATCGCAGCAGCGCCGGGATCATCGCCGCCTGGCTGCTCAGCCGAGCGAACCGATACCTGCAGGAGCTGGAGGAATGGGATAAGTCCTCGACCGTCGGGCGCCGGGTCACCATGAGACTGCATCTCGCACTGGCGGTCGTCGCCCTGGGACTCGGCGGATGGGCCGCCGCAGCCTCCGTACGCCGATGGAGCACGGTCGTCAGCACCACCGGGGGTGGTGTGACGGAGATCCTCCTCGTCGCTCTCGTGCCGATCGCTCTGGCTCTGGCAGCCGCCGCCACCGCACTGCTCAACGTTCTGCGCCCGGTCTCCAGCACCGAGCCCCTCATCCTCAGCAGGCGGGAACGACCCGCCTGGTGGGCGGCCGTTCTCACCCCGGTGCTCGCGCTGGCGGGGACCGTCGCCGTGGGGCAGGAGTACTCGGGATCGAACGACGTCTTCACAGCCTCGAAGGCTCCGGCCCAGGACCAGCCGGTCGTTCCGACCAGCTTCGCCCCCGACCCGGCCTGGACGCTGGACGTCTCCTCGCTCCAGGACATCGTGGCCGGCGCAGCGGGCCCCGTCATCCTCTCCTCCGACGGCGTCCAGGGCCTCGACCCCGGCGACGGCTCGGTGTCCTGGGAGTTCCGCACGCAAGTCGATCCGCAGTGCGACGACTACGGCACCGAGTACGAGAGCGAACCCGCCGTCAGCAGCTCACCCTGTCTCATCACGAGCCCCGACCGGCGGTACGTGGCCGTGCACCTGCCCGGACCCGGGGCTTTTTTCGATCGCCTCCCCGAGCAGAGGACCGTCGTCCTGGACACCATCTGCGGTCAGGTCGTTCTGGACCGTCTGAATGACAGGGGTGATGTCCACCACCAACGGCTCCAGCTCACCGACAGTGCCGTCCTGGACGGGTACGACGTCTACAGCCTGGAGGACGGCTCGCGACTGTGGACACTGCCGCAGGCGTTCTCGTCCTCTATTGACTACTCGGGCACGGCCGGTCATTCCTCCTTCATTCTGGCCTTCGCCTACAGGTCCAACGGGCTCGGGCAGGAGAGGAGCGCCGCCGTGTCAACGGCAAAGCTCATACTGGCCCCGCAGTCGGACCCGTCGGCGACGCGAACAATCGTGAATGTCCTGACGCCCCAGTTCTGGAGGGGACTATCGAACTCCGGCTGGGCCGCCGTCCTCACCGACGGCGGAGCCCAGGCCGTCAGCCTCGACGCGCTCGCCGGAGTCGACGACGCGGATACCACCCGCACGGACCTGGGCGCCGCGGTGGCCCTCAACAGGCAGGCGAGCCTGGCATCGGGTCTCCTCGTCACCGTCCCGCCCCCTCCGGAGGACACCCAGTGGGAGCAGCAGAAGGACGCGCACCAGTCCGACGCCACGTCCCCGAGTATGGTCGCCGCGGTCTTCGACCCGGCGACGGGCGACGTCACAGACGCCGCGCACACGCCGGGCCTGGCGGCCGCGAGAGTCGGCATCACAACCCATGCGACGGGCGACGCCGTCGAGAATCGTCTGACCATCGTTCCGGGGGACGGCGGTGCGGGCGTGTCGTATCCGGTGGACGCTGCGACGGTTCACTCCGCTTCCGACTCCGACACCTTCAACTCCCAGCTCTACGACCTCGAGCAGGACCGCCTGTTCTCCTCCTCCCTCCGCCAGTCGGGCATCACCGCCCTGAGCACTCCGGGAGCGACACTGGTCGTCCAGACGGTCGACTCATCGACTTCATCGAACCGCGTCTCGAACCGCGTCTCGAACCGCGTCCGACTCTTCGCCTTCCCGGAAGACGCATCCGAGACCTCCTGAAACCCGCATCGGCCGCGGCTTCGCACTCACACCTGTGGGTGCCGTCGGCGCCGCACGGCGCGCTCGCGCCACACCCGCAGTGTGGCCGCGGGACCGATCGGGCCCAGACCGCCCAATGAATCGTCCACCAGCACGGGCACACCCTCGAGCCGGTCGGGAACGAACTCGCGGCCGCGCGTGACGACGAGGGTGAGGTCGCGCAGCACCCCCAGCCCCTCACGCGGGTCCCCCGCCACAGCGATGATGTCGGCCTCGAACCCCTCGGCCAGCACCCCGGTGACCCCGGCGCGGCCGATGGCCGCCGCCGCCCGCGACGTCGCCGCGAGGATGACCTCGGTACGAGGAAGACCGACCCACTCCAGCGCCTCCAACCCGCCGACGTAACCGCGCTGCGGCACCCCGGGAATGCCGGCGTCGTGCCCGGCGACGATCCGCACGCCGTGCTCCCACAGCCGGCGAGCGGGCGGAGCGTAGGAGTCATCGCGCCGGAGCATCCGCGGCATGTCGGGGGTGATGGTGCAATCGACGTGCACACCGGCGCGCGCCATCTCGTCGGCCAGGGCCGGGTCGAACTCGCTGCGACCATCCGCGGTGATGAAGGAGGCGTGGGCGACGTAGTCGACGCCGGCGCGCACGGCCCGCTCGATTCCCTGGGCGCCGTGAGCGTGCGCGGCCGTCCACTTGCCCAGACGGTGCGCCTCGGCGAAGAGCACCTCGAGTTCGCCCCCGCTGAACTGGGCGAACCAGGGGGCGGAGCCGCCTGTCATGAAACCGCCGGTGGCCATGACCTTAATGGTGTCGACCCCCATCTTGTGGTGGTGGCGCACCTCATGGCGAATCTCGTCGAGTGAGTCGACCTCGGCGCCTGCATGGTAGGAGTGCCCGCCGGTCGTGGTGATCTGGGGACCTGAGGCAATGACGCGCGGCCCGCGCACGTCCCCGTTGTCGATGGCGTCGCGCACGGCAACGTCGATGTAGTGGCGCGCCCCCAGGCTCTGGACGCTGGTGACGCCCACACTCAGCAGCTCACGGGCGCTGCGCGTGGCGTTGAGAGTGAGACGGGCGATCTCGTGCGGACCGTAGTCGGGGTATTCGACGTCGGTGCCGGAGGTCGGCAGGTGATCGTGGGTCTCGATGAGGCCGGGCATGAGCGTGGAGCCGGGCAGGTCGAGGCGTTCGACGTCGGTGGCGACCAGGTCGGTCCGGGAGGCCAGGCGGGCCTCGGCCTCGGCCGCAGTACCGGCGAACAGGATGCGCTTGCGCCGCAGCAGCACCGCTCCCCCGCGGCCGGCGCGCCGGGCGGCCCCGGCGTCGGCGGCCCCCTCGCCGTCAGGGCCGACGGCGGGTACGTCGCCGAGAACCTCAAGGGTGCCCGGGGCGTCGCCGCGGCGCCCCGTGATGAGACGGTCGGCGGTCACCAGGACGGTGGAGCGACCGTCCAGACGCTCCCCGCCATCAGTGGGAGGGGTGATCCACCCGGTGATCTCACCGGGTGCGGGAGGGCCAGGGAAGGGTGGGGTGGGATTGTCGGTCATGATGCCAGGATCGCAGGTTTCCGCGGGCCCGGCTCTGTCGCCTCGGCAACAGGCCCCGCGCGGGACCCGCCCCCGCGAGCGGGAACAACCGTCACCACCGACCGCCGGGAAGCGCCCGTCCGCCCCCGCCCCTCCGCGAGCGCGGTCAGCCGCGGGGCATGATGAAGGAGCTGCCGAGGGCGAAGGGGAATCCCGGTTTGAGCACGGCGTCGGCGACCGGCTGGGCCAAGTCGATGAGGCCCTCGACCTCGAAGCCCGGTTCGCCGTCGGGTTCGGGAGTGGTGAGCAGTTCGGAGTAGGGCACGTCGAGGTCCAGCAGGGACATGCCGTCGGCGTGGGCGGCGTTCTCCCACCGGCCGGTCTCCATGTCGAGCAGAGTGCCCAGGTGGAAGTGCATGACCTGGTCGGCGTCGACCTCGCTGGGTGCGCTCAGCACGTGGTGGGGCTCCGGATCGCGCGGGGCGCGCAGGGTGAACAGGAGGATGGCGCCATCACGGGCCGCGCGCAGCATGAGTCGGGCCAGGTGGACGGTGAAGCCGGTGATGTCGAAGTCGGAGGGGCTGGAGCCCATGGCCTCTTCGACGGTCAGTGCAGGGGTTAGGGGGACGGCGGCGCCGCGGCGCGGGTCGTTGAAGGCGCGCCGCCCGGTGGGGGCCTCGGCGCGCAGGCGCAGGATCGGGCCGGACTCGCCGGTGGCGGCGGAGTCGGCGGAGTCGGCGCCCGGTGCCAGCAGGGTGCCGGTCTCCACGACCTCGACCCACCCCTCGGGGGTGGGTGAGGGCCCGGGTTCGGTCTCGACCACGCCCAAGCCGAGTACGGTGGCGAAGTCGGTGCCGTCGGTGGCGCGGTGCCAGGTGATGTCGGTGCCGTCGTGCCAGATGGGGACGACGCCGTTGAAGGGTACTCCGAAGCGAACGTGCTCGGGGGCGGCGTGCCGGCCCCGAGCGGGCGTGGCGGCGTGCCGGCCGCGGACGGGTGTGGCGGCGTGCTTCGGCGTCCTGCCGGTAGGCGGATCAAGCGGGCCGGTGTCGTCGTGCTTCCCCAGGAAGTACTCGCTCATGGTCGCAGCCTACGGGGCGAGTGCGCGCCCGGCACCCGTCCGGGCATCGGTCAGTCGCTCTCGAGGATCACCGTCTCGCGGGAGGAGTACGCCTCGTAGCTCTGACCGCCGTTCTCACCGGCCACGGCCTTCCGCTCGTAGACGAGGGTCGTGGCGTCCTCGGGCAGGTGGTAGGGCTTGCCGTCCTTCGGCGGGAGGATGAAGGCGTACCACCCGTCGACGTGGTCGGCGCCGTAGTCGTCGGAGTTGATCGCCTTGATGCCCGCCCGTTCGAAGTCGTCGCCGAGGTCGGACGACGTGCTGAGGTAGCTCCGATGATTCTGATCGCTGTCATCAACGAGGCTCAGGGCGTGGTCGGTCTCGGGGCTCAGCGAGAGGTCGCCCGTGAAGTTCAGCGTGCAGTGCAGGAGGTAGACCGTCTCGTCCTTGGCCGAGGACTGCGCCTTGTAGGTTGAGGCGTCGAAGTCCGGGATGACCTGATCGCACGACTCGGTCAGGCCGATGGCCTGATCCGACACGGTGACGGGCTCGATGGCGTGGGCGCCGGCAACGCCGATCTGGTTCACCCCCTGCGAGGCGGGGGCGACAGGGTCGGCCGCCGGTCGGCCGTCCTGGGTGCCGGGCGCTCCCGCATCCTGCGGCGCAGCGGCCTGCTCCTGACAGGCGGACATGCCGACGGCGCAGGCCGCGACCGCGGCGGTGATGAGAATCTTGGTGGGGGAGCGCATGAGGATCTCCGTTCCTGCGGGACTCGTAATAGTTCCCAGTGTGCTCAATGATCGCCCTGACGGCGATGGGAAGGCGTCTGCGGGGAGCTTTCGAGCAACCGCCGCGTGACAACCGGGCCGAAGCCTCCCTCCTCGACGTGAACGGTCAGGACGCTGCCGCCCTCCGGTCCGGTGGGAGGCGCCCGCCTCCTGCCGTCGTACAAGGCCCCGTCCGGCATCGGAGAACGCGCCGGAGCGGGCGGGCGGGGCGCCGCGCTAAGCGGCATCACCGTTCAGCCGAAGGTCAACGGCTCCAAACCTCTGACTCCCGGTTCACACGCGTACACGCTGCCGGAAGCCGGCTCGACACCGTCGGGCAGATTCTCGCGAGACGTCGTGATGAACAGCAGATCCAGCCCCTCCCCGCCGAAGGTGCAGGCCGTCACCTTGCTCACCGGCAACTCGACGACCTCGCTGAGCCGTCCGTCGGCGTCGTAGCGCCTGACCGCTGAGCCACGGTGCAGCGCCACCCACACCCCGCCCTCGGCGTCGACGCACAGCCCGTCGGGTTTGCCGGCCCCCTCGTCGATGTCGACGAAGGGCCGCGGGTCCGCCAGGCCGGCCCGCGCGTCGTAGTCGAGGACGGTGACCGTCCGCGTCGGGGTGTCCACCCAGTAGCCGAGCTCCCCATCGGGGCTGAAGCCGAGCCCGTTGGCGGTCGTCGCCCCGCTCCAGGCGAGCACGGGCGCCGTCCCCGGCCCGTCCCAGCGGTAGACGCCGGCCGCACCGACGACCTTGTCGTAGGACATAGTCCCGACCCAGAAGCGTCCGTCGGGGTCGCAGCCGCCCTCATTCGTGCGGATCGTCGGGTCGTCGGTGAGGCTCACGACCTCCTTCAGGTCGCTCAGATCCTCCTCCCACCCCAGGGCGATGCCGCGCTCAGTGGCGACGAGCGCACCGCCGCCCGCGCGCGGGCGGATCACCGACGCCACGCGCGAGGGGACGGGCAGACGCCGGTGGCCGCCCTCGGCCCTGTCGTCGAGCTCGACGACGACGCCGGCCAGCATGTCCACGAACCGCAACCGACCCGTGGCCGGCCACCAGCAGGGGCCCTCACCGTGGTAGGAGATCGAATCGGTGATGCGCTGCGCCTTCATGGACTCACCCTACGACTTAAGAGACTGCCGGGAGAATGGGTCAAGGGCCGCCAGGAGAACGACGACCCCGGCCCGGGAACCTCGGAAAGCCGGTCCGGCCGGGACGCCGGCTCAGAACTCCCAGTCCTCGTCCTGGGTGGCCTCGGCCGTACCCATGACATAGGAGGAGCCGGAACCGGAGAAGAAATCGTGATTCTCATCCGCGTTCGGAGACAGGGAGGCGAGGATCGCCGGATTGACTGCGACGGCGTCGGCCGGGAAGAGGGCCTCGTAGCCGAGATTCATCAAGGCCTTGTTGGCGTTGTACCGCAGGAATTTCTTGACATCCTCGGTCAGGCCCAGCTCGTCGTAGAGGTCCTCGGTGTACTGCTCCTCGTTCTCATAGAGCTCCAGGAGCAGGTCGAAGGTGTAGTCCTTGAGCTCGGCCTGACGTTCCGGGGAGGACTCGCGCACCGCCAGCTGGTACTTGTAGCCGATGTAATATCCGTGAACGGCCTCGTCTCGGATAATGAGGCGGATGAGGTCGGCCGTGTTCGTCAGCTTGGCGTGGCTGGACCAGTACATGGGGGCGTAGAAACCAGAGTAGAAGAGGAAGGACTCCAGCATGGTGGAGGCGACCTTACGCTTCTCCGCGTCGTCGCCGCGGTAGTAGTCCAGGATGATCCGGGCCTTGCGCTGGAGGTTCTCGTTCTCCTCACTCCAGCGGAAGGCCTCATCGATCTCGGCGGTGGAGATGAGGGTGGAGAAGATCGAGGAGTAGGAGCGGGCGTGCACCGATTCCATGAAGGCGATGTTGGTGTAGACCGCCTCCTCGTGGGGGGTCCGCGCATCCGGGATGAGGGAGACGGCCCCCACGGTCCCCTGGATGGTGTCGAGCAGGGTCAGACCGGTGAACACGCGAGTCGTCATGTTCTTCTCGGCGGGGTTGAGGGTGGCCCAGGACTGCACGTCATTGGACAGCGGCACCTTCTCGGGCAGCCAGAAGTTGCCGGTGAGGCGATCCCAGACCTCGAGGTCCTTGTCGTCGACGAGGCGGTTCCAGTTGATGGCCTGGACGCGGTCGATGAGCGTGATGGGCTCGGGCATGGGTTCTCCTCGGAGCGGGTCGGGCTGACTGGCCGGCTGGCCGGCTCCGTCATGCTACCGATTCGGAGAACCCGAGTCGGTGACGGAAGCCTGCGTGATCTGCGGAAATCCCGCTGTTCCAGCTCTCCAAGCCGAATTCCTCCGCGCCCGCGCCGCCTCACGCCCGGGGAGCAGAAGCGGGGAGAACCGACGCTGCGGGGTCAGCGTCGGTCGACGAGAGCCAGACTGAGGGCGGTGATGAGCACCGACAGCAGGGGGCGGCGCGCCGTCGGGTCGGAGGCCGCCCAGCGCCGGATCCGTCGTGAAGCCATATCGGGAGGCTACGAACCCGCCTCCCCCATCGGCATGGGCAGTCCTCCCCACGGCCGAGCCCTTGCCGCACTCGCCCTCGTCCCGTCTCCGCCCGAATCCGCTGGCCGCCCCTCCGCCGAAGGCGACCACCCATAATCGGATCATGGTCTCCCCTCCCCCCACCCGCACCGGGACCGCACAGGCGCTGCTAGCCGACCTCGCCGACCGCCTGCCCGCGCTCCTCGACACCGTCCCGGCGCGTCTCGTCATTGGACTCGCCGGGCCGCCGGGGTCGGGCAAGTCCACCCTGGCGGCCCGTCTCGAAACCATTCTGGATGATCGGGGCCTACTGGCCGGGAGCGTGCCGATGGACGGCTTCCACATGTCCAACGCCGTACTCGACGAGCTGGGCAGGCGCGGCCGCAAGGGGGCGCCGGACACGTTCGACGTCGAGGGCCTCCTCGCGACGCTCGACCGGGTGCGGGCCCTCGCACCGGGTCCCGACGGCGAGCCCCGCGAGGTCCTCGCCCCGGTCTACCGGCGCGACCTGCACGAACCGGTCGCGGCCTCCACGCGGGTGAGCGGCCATGGCGCCGTCATCACCGAGGGCAACTATCTGGCGCTGGACCGGCCGGGATGGAAGGGCGTGCGCGAGCGGGTCGACCTGCTCATCATGCTGGAGGTCGACGAAGCCGAGCTGGTGCGCCGTCTGGTGGCGCGGCACGAGTCCTTCGGCCGGGACCGGGCCGGCGCCGCCCACTGGGTGCGTACCGTCGACGTGCCCAACGCCCGACTCGTGACGGCGTCGGCGGCGCGATGCGACGAGGTGTGGCGGGTGCACGACTGAGGGCGGGAAGGCTCCGGGAGCGTCAGCGCTTCCGGTGCCGATCCTGCGCCGGACGGCGGGGCGTCCTCGCGGGCATCGCATGAGGTGTGTTCGCGGTGGTGAACACCACGGTCGGGGGCTGGTGCGAC
>ERZ772967.231-NODE-231-length-47735-cov-7.420847_pt1 | contig 47735 bp, 42 predicted proteins | sample MGYA00511677_ERZ772967 | MGnify/ENA primary metagenome ERZ772967 (study PRJEB29015, sample SAMEA2737931) | human oral metagenome | biome: human oral; feature: human-associated habitat; material: dental | place: China | collected 2146 ...
TTTCCATAGTGCCCCGCAGGCTGGCGGGGGGTTGCGCCCCACGCCTCCCGGGCGGTGACGTGACGGAAAAGCGCAGTCTGCGCTGTTTTGGTTCAATAAGAACTATAAGAACTGAGTAAAAGGGACTGCGCAGTTCTTATGAAACGCTCCACTCGGAAGGGCGGGTCAGGCGTGAAGTGCGGCCAGGTCGCCTTGGGCCCGACCCCACCGGCCCAAGGAGGACAGGCTCCTACCCGCCCAGGTAGGCCCTCCTCACGTCATCGTCGTGCAGCAGGTCGCCACCGGTCCCCGTCTTCGAGATCGTGCCCGTCTCGAGGACGTAGCCACGGTCGGCGATCGAGAGCGCCATCGAGGCGTTTTGCTCCACAAGCAGGATCGTCGTGCCCTGTTGGTTGAGCTCCTTGATGATCGAGAAGATCTCATCGACCAGGATCGGAGCCAGGCCCATGGAGGGCTCGTCGAGCATCAGCAGCCTCGGCCTGCTCATGAGGGCACGCCCCATAGCAAGCATCTGCTGCTCGCCACCTGACATCGTGCCCGCTGACTGTCCGGCCCTCTCCTTGAGGCGCGGAAAGTGCTTGTAGACTATCTCGAGCGTCTCGGCATTTTCCGCGTCCGTTCGGGTGTAGCCACCCATATCGAGGTTCTCGGCAACCGTGAGCTGCGTGAACACGCGTCTGCCCTCGGGACAGAGCGCAATGCCCCTCTGGACTATCTTGTGGGGCCTCGTGCCCGTGAGGTCCTCCCCCTGAAACTCAACCTGCCCGCTACTTGCCTTGTTAAGGCCTGCGATCGTATTCAGGGTGGTTGACTTTCCCGCACCGTTCGCCCCGATCAAGGTGACGATCTCACCCTCGTTGATCTCGAAGGATATGCCGCGCACAGCCTTGATGGCGCCGTACGAGACGTGCAGGTCCCTGACGCTCAGCAGCGCTGCCACCTAGCTCACCCCCTGCTTGCCCAGGTAGGCCTCGATGACCTTCGGGTCCCTCTGGATCTCCTCGGGCGTGCCCTTGGCGATGATCCTGCCGTAGTCGAGCACACCGACGACCTCACAGATCCCCATCACAAGACTCATGTCATGCTCTATCAGAAGGATCGCGATCTGAAACTCGTCGCGGATCTTCTGGATGTTGCCCATGAGCTCCTCGGTCTCGTTGGGGTTCATGCCGGCAGCAGGTTCGTCGAGCAGCAGCACCTTGGGATGGGTTGCCAAGGCCCGCAGGATCTCGAGCCTGCGCTGGGCACCGTAGGGAAGCCTGCCCGCCCGCTCGGATGCAAGCTCGCGCATGCCAAAGATGTCGAGCAGCTCGAGGGCCCGCTCGTGGAACTGCCGCTCCTGCCTCCAGTGCTGTGGCAGACGCAGCATGTCCGTCAGAAGGTGCGTCGACATCGAATTCGTGAGGCCCACGAGCACGTTTTCCTCCACCGTCATCTGGTCGAAGAGACGGATGTTCTGGAAGGTGCGCGCGATGCCCATCTTGTTGACCTGCACCATCGACTTGCCGGCCGTGTCATACCCATCGAGCAGAACCGTGCCGCGCGTCGGCCTGTACACGTTGGTAAGCAGATTGAAGATCGTGGTCTTACCGGCACCGTTGGGACCGATGATACCCGAGATCTCCGTGCGACCGAGGGCGATGGAGAAATTGTCCACCGCCGTCAGCCCGCCAAAGTCGATGCCCAGGCGCTCCGCCTGCAGTATCGGCATGCTACCCAAATCACGCTCGGGAATGAGATTGGCTGTCTCCATCTGGACGAGGATGGGGCGCTTCCTCCTCCGCCTGGCTGTGCTCTCCGTGGCGTCTGCTGAGGCCGTGCCGTTGCCGACCGCACTTTTAGCCGCACCCTTGGCGACGGAGTCGAGCGCCTCTCTTGCGGCATGCTTGAGCTTGGCGGTCGCAGCGGCTCCCATACTAGGCATCGCCTTTCACCCCCTTGGCTGCAGTCCCATCCTTCCAAGGGAGCCTGCCTCCCATGACGTTTTCTATCCAGCGCGAGAGAGAGAAGTCATAGGCACCCAAGAGACCCTGCGGACGAAAGATCATGACCAGGATCAAGACGATGGCGTAGACGACCATACGGTAGTCCGCAAACGCGCGGAGTGCCTCAGGCAGTATGGTGAGCACCGTGGCCGAGATGGTGGAGCCGAGCATGGATCCCATACCGCCCAAGACCACCATAACCAGGATCTCGATCGACTTCATGAAGCCGAACTTGGCGGGCTCCATGACCCCGATGCAGCCCGCGTAGAGCGCGCCGCCCACGCCCGCGAAGAAGGCCGAACTCACGAAGGCGAGCGTCTTGTAATAGGTGACGTTGACGCCCGAGGCCTCTGCCGCGATCTCGTTGTCACGGATGGCCAGGATAGCCCTGCCGTGACGCGACTTCATCATGGTATGGATCAAGAAGAGCGAGATGGCCACCACGACGAAGGTGTTCATGAAGCTCGTGTAGCTTGGGATGCCTGTGAGGCCCTTGGCACCACCCGTCAGCTCGAAGCCCACGACGCCGTCGATGTTGAGCATGACGACGCGGATGATCTCGGCAAAGCCGAGCGTGATAATGGCCAGGTAGTCACCCTTGAGGCGCAGCGCCGGCACACCTATGATGACGCCAGCGACGGCGGCCATGACGCCACCAAAGAGGACGCCGCCCACGAAGAGGGCGCAAGCCGCAGGCGTGGCGGTCACGAAGTCTCTCATGCCGACGCCAAGGACGGGCATGAGGCGCATGATGAGGATGGAGCAGGAGTAGCCTCCTATTGACATGAACCCGGCATGGCCGAGCGGCAGCTGTCCCAGATAGCCAGTCGCGACATTGAGCGAGACGGCCATGATGATGTAGATGCCCACCTGCTCGAGCACGCCGGTCTGATAGCGGGTGATGACAGCATTGCTGATCAAAAGCTGGCCGAGCAGGATGGCACCTAAGGTCAGGAGCGCGTTGATCGCGTAGCGCGCCGGCATGGGAAGCCCCCCTTGCTTGACGCCTTCCGTGCCGCTGGTACCAGCCAGCGAGTCCTGCCTCTTGTCCACGTCCCTCTTTTCCATGGTCTTCTCCCTACACCTTCTCGTTCATCGTGCGACCGAGGATGCCTGTCGGCCGCACGATGAGCACGACGATAAGCAGGAGGAACACGATGGCGTCCTTCCAGACCGAAAGACCGATGGCCGAGACAAAGACCTCGGCGAAGCCGACGAGAAAGCCGCCGATGACCGCTCCGGGAATGGACCCGATGCCGCCGAGCACTGCGGCGACGAAGGCCTTGGTACCCAGCATGACACCCATGGTGGGCGAGACCTGCGTGTAGGCCATGGCATAGAGCACCGAGCCGATGCCTGCGAGCGCGGAGCCCAACGCGAAGGTGAACGAGATCGTGGTATTCACGTTGATGCCCATGAGGCGAGCGGCGCCCATGTCCTCCGACACGGCCCTCATGGCCTTGCCGAGCTTCGTCTTCTGGACCAGAAGGGCCAGACCAGCCGTTGCGGCGATCGTCACGACGACGGTCAGGATCGATATGGGCGAGACGCTGACGCCCAAGAGATCGAGCGGACGAAGGTCGAAGTACGGCGGCACCACCTTCGCGTCGGCCCCAAACATGAGCTGTGCGCCGTTCTCCAAGAAGTACGAGACGCCGATGGCCGTGATGAGGATAGAGAGCCTGGGGGCGCTGCGCAGCGGCGCGTACGCGACCTTGTCGATCAAGACGCCCAGCAGCGTGCAGCCCACAATCGAGAGGATGATGGCGAGGGCAGGGTGAAGTCCCAGCTGCGCCATCACAACCCAGGAGATGTAGCCACCGATCATGATGATGTCGCCGTGGGCGAAGTTGAGCAGCAGGATGATGCCATACACCATCGTATAGCCGAGGGCGACGAGCGCATAGATACTGCCGAGCTGCAGGCCGTTCAGCAGCTGCGTCAGAATCGTCATGAACAACACTTCCTCTCTCGTACGCCGATGCGGGCGCGACACGCGCAGGAAACGCAACAGACAAGCTCAAGGCGCCAGAGGCGACTGCCCCAGCGCCTTGTCTGCTTGTGGCTGTGGGCCGCTTCCTACTTCGCTTCTATAGAACTGAATACCTTTTGTGATCCACCTTCGAAGGTGATGATCAGGGTCGGCTTCACGGGATCTCCCGAACCCTCGTACCTGATGGTCCCCGTGACGCCCTCGACGCTCCCAGCCTTCACGGCGTCGATGATGGCCTGCTTGTAGTCCTCGGTACCCGCCTTCGCCTTGCCCTCGGTCTCGACGGTCTTGATGGCCTGGCAAAGCACCATGGCGGCATCATAGCCGAGCGCGCTGAAGTTACCGGGCGTCTCGCCGTTGTGGGCCGCCTTGAAGTCAGAGATGAACTTCCGGACCTTCTCGTCGGGGTTCTCGGCGACGAAGGAGCAGTCATAGAAGCAACCCTCAAGGTCGTTGGCGCTGGCGTACTCCTCGTCACCGCCCACGATGTTGGACCAGCCGTCCGCCCCAAGGATGGGTCCCTTGTAGCCAAGCTGGCGGGCCTGGGTCACGATGTTGCCGTCGTCCTTGTAGTAGTTAGGCGAGAGAATCGCGTCGGGCTTGGTGGCGATGATGGTCGTGAGCTGCCCTTTGAAGTCGACGTCACCGTCGGCATACCCTTGCTGGGTGGTGACGGTGATGCCGTTGGCCTGGGCCTTCTCGACAAAGGCGTCATTGACGCCCTTCTCGTAGGCCCCGCCGGAGTTATAGATGGTACCTACCGCCTTGTAGCCTCGCTCGGCTGCGAAGTCTGCCAGGAGCTTGCCCTGGTAGGGATCGGTGATGCAGGCGCGAAACGCGTTGGATCCATAGGTGATGAAGTCCGCAGCCGTCGCAGAGGCCGAGACGATCGGCATGTTGTCATTGACGGAGGTCTGGGCGATCGCAACCGAGGGCGCAGATGTCACGTCACCGATGATGCCGACGACACCGTCCTCGACCATCTTGTTGTAGACGTTCTTTGCCTCGGTGGCGTTGCCCTTCTCGTCTTGGGCGTCGAGCTCGATCTTCTTGCCGTTGGCGCCTCCCTCGTCATTGAACTTCGAGACATAGAGCTCTGCACCCGCGCGGACGGCAAGACCGTACTGGGCGACGTCGCCCGTGTAGGGTCCCATGATACCGACCTTGATGGTGTCGGAGTTAGCTCCGGAGCCCGACGACGATCCACACCCAGAAAGAATGGATGCGCCACCTATGCCAGCAGCTATGCCGCCGAGCTTGACAAACGTACGCCTATTGAATGTGTGAGCCATCTCGTCCTCCCTGAAAGATAGGTCACCGATCACATTTCTGCCAGTGACTGACACCTTATACCATATCCACTCTCTTCAGTTCTGTATTGGTTTACTGCTGAGATGTAGTGTATTCGTAACACTCTCATTGCTATCCGCCTACCCGCGTGACGCACGACACCCTCTGTGGTTGCGCGCACACAGCGCACATAGCGCACACGCAAGGACATATCCGATGCAAACCCCCGCAAGATCGATGAACACGTCTCTCACAGACCCCTCGCGTCCTGGCACGAACAACTGGATCGTCTCGTCCACGATGGGTGTCATCACCATGACGACACGCGATGACAGCCAAAGCCGTCTTTCTGGTCGCACTCCGGGCTGGCTGCGGCACAGAAAAAAGGCCAGGACCCCCAGCATCGCGTACTCCGAAACATGTGCGCATTTCCTCACGACGAAGGTCGCGAGTGCGATGTCTGAGAGCCCCAGCCTTTGGAGGAGGGGCAGTGCGAACAATACGAAACGCGTGCTCTCGTTGGCGGAGTCCGTGCCATTCATGAGCGAATGAGCCCAGATGAAACAGACCCACAGCGCCACGAGGATAGCTCTATACAGCAGCCTCCTATGCTGCCACACGAGTGGCCATGTGCTTGGGCTTGCGAACGTCCTCGCCGCCGCTGCGATGGTCTGCGGTCGGCGTGGTGGGAGCAGGTACCTGAGAGGATGTTCCCACATTGATCCTCACGGCTGCCGCAGGACGGGTCCCGCCTCCCATCTGAGGAGATACGGCGGGCGCTTGCCTTGCCTGCCTCGCGCCGTTGGTGGGCGTACCACCGGGCGTGCCCGGCAGACCGGATGGGGCCGAAGGCGTCACAGCTCCCCTGGCCGGGACAGCCGCCGGTGAGGCCGTCACAGACGGACGTACAGCGGCCACAGACGAGCTTGCGGCTGCGGCAACAGGAGTGGATGCGCCGAGCGCCGGGCCCGCAGACACGGGAGCAGAGACGGTCGGACGCGCGACGGAGGCTGCATGGGCTCCCTGGTACGCCTCCTCGGCAGCTGCGTCCTCCTCGTCCACCGCGACCAGCATCCTCTGAAGCCTCATGAGGTCAATGGACGTCATGCCTGCCTCATGCTGCTTGGCCTTGTTCTTGATGTGGTGGGTTGCCGTGGAGATCGACACGTAGGCCACAACCGCAACTGCTGCGGCGATGATCGGAAGCAGCGCGCTTATATCCTCAGAGGAGAGGCCCGCTGTCGATTCGGCCATGGTAATACGGGGAGCCAGAGCCGATGCAAAGCTGGCGGCCCCTATGGCTAACGCCATACCTTTCACTAGTTCCTTCTTCATCTGCTACCTCCATTGCTGCCAATCGTTTCCGCACTCCATATAGGAACACTCATGCCGGGCAACAACATAAGACGGATGGCTGTGGTAGCTCTGTCTTGCAACGGCCTACTTCGTCTTATCTGCATGCACCGTCATCTAAAAATGAGTGATCCTATCCCTCATTTGCTTTACCCTAACACGTTCTCGAAAGAATGTAAATAAGAAATAGTACAGTTTCTAAATTTTTTTCTAAATACTCGGCATGCACCATGCAAGGTCCACAAACGGACCTGTCGAAGACCAAGAGGCGTGCGAGCCTCTCGGTAAGCTCTACGTTAGGCGTCCCGTCAGGCATCAAGCGCCCGACAGGACGCCGATAGATGATCTGTTGTTGGTGAGCAGCCTGACATAGGCACTGGTATCCATCACATGGGGCTTGGCGTCCGCCTCATGGGAGCGTATGGGCAGGGTCCTAGAGAGCGTGGAGCCGACGTTGTGCTTCGCCCCCCTCCTGCCGGCCGGCCGCCTCGCATGACGTGGCGCCGACGCATCAAAGGGACGGGATGACTGATAGTTGAGCGTGATCGTCTCGTCCATGGCGGCAAGGGCCGCCTCCCATATGTCCTCGTGATCGAGATCGCTGGCCACGCGCTTGGCCGGATAGATTCCCTGGTTGACCTCAGGCACCCGCCTGGCGATGATTCGCGACCTCGCGCGGGCACGGGCCGCTGATGCCCGCTGCCCGCCAGGCCCAAAGGCAGTGCCGACCTGCAGCCCGCCACCTACCTTCGCTGCCCAAGACGGGAGTCCAAGCTGGCCCTTCTCGTGCAGCTGCAACGTAGCCCCGTCCCTTGTGTCGCCTGTGCCTCGCGCTGTGACGCCCAGCCGCCTCGCAATGATATCCGCTCTCGAACCCTGTTCTCTCATCTACGCCGCACCTCCAATGTCCGCCACTTCACGGGCACGCACAGAGGCGACGTCTTCCGTAGCTACGGTTACACTACTCCCGTGGGAGGTCTGCGTAAGGCGGCGGGGTTCGTGTTATCTGCAAGTGCCGTCCAGCCCTTAAGGATGAGATCCAAGATGGGCTGCTTTGTATGATAACACGGACACCGACAAAAGCAAGTGAGACAAGGCGCACGCCGCCAGTGGCGGGTGCGCCCGAAAGGATGCGGGAAGGATGTGGCTGCGCGGGGGCTCAGGCGATGTACTCGTTGCTCTGCTGCGCCTTCTTGGCGGAGCGGATAAGGAACTCCTCGTTGTCGCTGGTCGCCCTGAGACCCTTGACCAGCACCGAGGCAGCACGCTCGACGTTGTTCATGTTGGCGAGCACGCGGCGTATGCCCCATACGAAGGGCTGGATCTCGGACCTGATGAGCAGCTCCTCGTTTCGCGTACCCGACGCGACCGGGTCGATGGCCGGGAAGATGCGCCGGTCGGCAAGGTCGCGATCGAGCTTGAGCTCCATGTTGCCAGTGCCCTTGAACTCCTCGAAGATGACCTCATCCATCTTGGACCCGGTGTCGACGAGCGCCGAGGCGATGATGGTAAGAGACCCGCCACCCTCGATGTTGCGCGCCGCACCCAAGAACTTCTTGGGCGGATAGAGCGCCGCTGAGTCGACGCCACCAGAGAGGATACGACCACTGGGAGGCTGGGCTAGATTGTAGGCGCGAGCAAGGCGCGTGATGGAGTCGAGCACCACGACGACGTCCTCACCCAGTTCCACAAGACGCTTCGCGTGCTCGATGACGAGCTCGGAGACGGCCGTGTGGTTTGACGCGGGCATGTCGAAGGTCGAGGCGACGACCTCGCCCTTGATGGAGCGCTCCATGTCGGTGACCTCCTCGGGGCGCTCGTCGACGAGCAGGCAGAGGAGGTGCACCTCGGGGTTGTTCGAGGCGATGGACTGGCAGATCCGCTTGAGCACGGTGGTCTTGCCAGCCTTCGGGGGGCTCACGATGAGACCACGCTGACCTTTACCGATGGGGGCTACGAGATCAATGGCCCTTCCCGTTATGGAATCCTTGCCGCATTCCATGACAAGACGCTGGTTGGGAAAGATGGGCGTAAGGTCGCGGAAGCGCGGACGCTGCCTCAGCTCGTCGAGAGGGCGACCGTTGACCGTCTCGACCTTCTGAAGGGGTGGATACTTGCTGTTGTTGGAGCGGGCCGGACCAACCGATCCCTTGATCCTGTCACCGGGTCGCAGCCCGTACTGGCGGATGAGCTGCTGGTGCACGAAGGCGTCGTCATCACCCGTCATGTAGTTGCCGGTACGCAGGAAGGCGTAACCCTCGTTCTGGACGTCCAACACGCCCTCGACCGGCCTGAAGCCCTCTGCACGTGCGGCGGCCTCATAGATGGTCTCCACGAGCGCCGCCTTCTTGAGGCCCACATACTCGACACCAAGTTGGGCCGCCTTGCTCCTGAGCTCAGCCACCCTCATGGACGCGAGCTCCTCGCGAGAGAGGCTGGGCTCAAAGCTCTGTTCCTGCTGGTTACGACGGTTTCGGCGGTTGCGGCGGCTGCCACGCTGGCTACCGTTGCCATTTGTGTTGGCGTTGGTGTTTGCGCCACCGTTGGCGTTATTGCTGGGACCGCCACTCGCAGCTGTGTCGTCCTTGCGCTCACGCCTGCCGCGCCTCTGACGTCCTCCCTCGCCCCTCTCGTCCTGGGACTGGGGCTGCCCCTCCTCCAGAGAAGCCTGTCGGGAAACGTCCTGGGCGTCAACACCAGCCTCGCTGGCCTGTGCCCCATCGTCCTGCTCAAAGGTAGGAGAGTTCGCCCTCTTCTTGCGGTGCCTCTTGGGCGCTGCCTCGGCTACGTTCGCGTCGGCCTCGGCAAGGGTGGCTACCGGCGGCTCATGGATGACCGCAGATGCTTGCGTCGCCTCCTGCGTCACCCTAGTCATCGCGTTGACATCCAAGGCAACCTGCTCGCCTTCGCTTTTGACCTTACGGGGGCGACCACGGCGCCGCTTCGGCGCTGGCTTTGCTACCTCGACCTCGGCCGAGGCGCTCTTTTCCGATTCGCTTACACCGCCATTGGTTGCAGCTGGCGCCGGATGAGCCGCGCTGACCTCGCTCCCAGCAGCCACCGGAGCAACGATCCCGGGAAATAGCATGCTGTCCTGACCGGCAGGCTGTCCGGATGACTCAAACTCCCGCGACTGCTGCATCTCGCTTGTGCCTTCTTCTGCCATGTAGTCCTTCCCTACCTTCTATGAAAGCCGAACTGCAAATCTCAACACTGTCCGCCCAAGGCTCGAGACGCTTCTCCTGCACACCGTGACATCTCGGCTCGCGCCCCCTCAGGGGCCGGCGAGAATGTCTTGTGTACTGTGCGAGAAGCAAAGGATTTCCTGAGGGCCGTACCCTTGCGGCCCCAACATTTCCAAGAGTATACCAATGACTGCGCCCGCGCAAGACGCAAAAGTCGCTCCCTGCAGCCGCGAAATGAACCCACCTTCTCCAGGTGGGTGCCCTCATCGCAGGTTCCAGCTTCCTCAACAACGGAGGATACCTGTACTGATAACGATATGCAGGCTCCCTCAAAACGCTTGTCGGTTCACCCAGTTGTTGCCGCAGGGAGGCGACAACTCCACTATACGTGAGCCAGACACCAATACCAGTCTTGACTTGCACTCATTAATGTTCAAGACTAGAGGGTAGTGATTTTTTCATCAGCACCTGCTCGGGTCAGACGCTTACAGATCACATACTAAGGGGACGTGCCCTCATATGCCAAGATCGTGGTTAATCCACCTCTGCCTGTTTTTTGCGGCGCTCGTGACAACACTTCTGGTCACGCCCCTCGCAAAGAGGGTTGCCTGGACACTGGGGGCGGTGGACAGGCCGGGCGCCCGACGCATCAACAGGAAGACGGTTCCACGTATGGGCGGCATCGCCGTGTTTATGGGCATCGTGGCGGCCTTCCTCACACAGTATCTAGGCACGATCTTTCTTGGCTGGCCGACGGTGTTTGCCCCCGCTCCGCACTTCTCTAGCATGGACTACCACAGGATCGCCCTGGGCCTTGTCACCATCTTCCTCACGGGAGCCCTCGATGACGTCTTCCAGCTCACGCCCTGGCAGAAGCTTCTTGGCCAGCTCGTCTCGGCAGGCATCGCCGTCTCGGGTGGGCTTGTCATCGGGACGATCGTGAACCCCTTCACGGAGGGTCCCCTGTTCTTAGGTTGGCTCGCCTACCCCATCACGGTCATCTACCTCGTTGCCTACGTCAACATCTTCAACCTCATCGATGGCTTGGACGGTCTGGCGACCGGCATCGCGAGCATCGCCGCGATGACGATGTTCATCCTCTCCGTTCTTGCGGACAGACACGACTCTGCCGCCTTGGCCATAGCCCTCGTGGGTGCAGCGATCGGCTTTCTCTTCTACAACTTCAACCCCGCCTCGATATTTTTGGGCGACTCGGGCTCGCTGCTTCTGGGCTACGTGCTGGGCGTAGTCTCTCTACTCTCGGTCACGCGCGTGGCGGGCCTCACCACCATCATCGTCCCCTTGGTCGTGGCAGCGGTACCTATCATCGACACCTTCTCGGCCATCGTCAGGCGAAGTCGCGCCCATGTGAGCATAGGGCAGGCGGACCGTGGGCATATTCATCATCGTCTTATCGACGAGGGATTTAATCAAAGACAGGCCGTGCTACTCATCTATGGGTGGACGGCGTTTTTGTGCCTTGGCACCTTCGTGATGACCCAGGTGGCCATTCTGCCTCGTATCGCCATCTTCTTCGTGCTCCTCGTGGTGTCGGCCATCCTCGCCAACCAGCTCCACCTCTTCAAGCCGGTGCTCCTGCACCACACCAATCCGAAGACGGGCGACGACGAGCTCGTAGACCAGGACAGCCCCGACTTCGAGGAGGCGGAGGAGGAGTTTGAGGAGGAGAGGGCCGGAAGGCGTCACCTGCCGTAGGGGGCGCGAGAGGTGTGTATCGGGCGTGGAGATCGTCGGTCGCTTTCGAGTGCAAAATGCGGTTTTCCGTCACGTCGAGGTGGCGTCGCCGGCGCAGAATGCGCTTTTCCGTGAGAGCGACACCCCCAGAGTGCGCTTTTCCGTGAGTCGTCGGGTGCAGACTGCGCTTTTACGTGAGATCGTCTGCGCAGAATGCGTCTTTGCGTGAGGTGGCTCCATGTTTGCGCAGGTAAGGAAAAGCACACTCTACGGAAAAGCGCATTCTGCGCACGGGCCCTCACGGAAAGGCGCACTCTGCGCGACTGCTCGCTTACAGAATGCGCCTTTTGGTGAGCCCCACACGCAAAATGCGCTTTTCGGTGACGTCGCCCGTCCAGAATGCGCCTTTTGGTCACGTCGAGGTGGCGTCGCCAGCGCAGAATGCGCTTTTCCGTGAGTCGCCGGGTACAGACTGCGCTTTTACGTGAGACCGTCTGTGCAGAATGCGCCTTTTGGTAAGACGTAGGAAAAGGGAGCCGAGAAGGCGTCGCCTGCTGTAGACGCACCGCACACCAACCCCCACCCAGAAACCTGATCCACAGCGTGGGACAAGGTTCACCGCCCGAACTCGAGAAGTTCAACAGCAGGCCGGAGACTCACTCAACCATTGACGACTTCCTCGTGATCGTCCCTGCGACGAAGGAGAAGCCCTGATCCGATGCTCAGTATGCCGAGGGAAAACGGGAGGGCAGCAGGCATAGAGGAAGATGGGTCGTCCATCTGAGGCAGGAGGCTCTTCTCTGAATTGCCGCCCGTTGCCTTTTTGCGATCGGTAATGCCATCGGAGGCAGGAGTGGGGTCAGGATCCCGGTCAGCGTCATCACCTTGATTGCCAGCGCCGCTGTTGACAAACCTGTTGCGAACGCCCTCGCCCTCCGCATCGTTTGAGCCCGCAGCACCGTTGCCGCTCGAGTTCATCTGAGACAGTGTGCCTCTGCCTCTAGGTGCATCATTCCCGGCCCCAGATGTACCCTCTCCTGGACTTGCAGGGGCAGAGGGACCGTTTCCATCAGGTGTGGGGGCATTAGGCGTGGAAGCATCTGCTGAGCCGGAACCCTTGTCTGGTGTCGAGGGGGCCTTCAAGGCGTTATCGCCAGCATCTCCCCCGCTCCCCTTGCCCTGGTCGCCAGCGCCACTGCCATTCTCAGGGGCATTGCCGCCCGTATTAACCGGACCCAAAGCGGCGATGAAGCCCGAACGGTCTCCTGTCAACTTGTCAAGGGCAGACTGATCAGGCAGACCTCCTTGGTGATTCGCAGAGGTCTCGGCAGAGGTTAGCGACTTTGTGGCACATTCCACAACGTGCCTCTCCAGTACATTCAAGTCCTTTTCCTCGAAGTAGCCCGCATTCTGGATGTGTTTCAGGGACTCAACGGCACTGGCAGTGCTCCCCGAGAGGCCAAGAGAGTACATGCGATACGTCGAGGTCATGGACTGGGCCTGTCGCTGGGCGGAGTCACCGGTGACAGACATGCCGTTCGATATGGTCACGATACTCTTGACGTATACGTCGGATGGGACGCTCTCGAGACGCCTTGCCGTGGCATCGACGCTCTGAAGGCCTGCACCTGCGTTCACGCCAGCGTTCCCACCACTACTCATCCGCGTGTCGACGAAAGACTTCACGTCATCAAACTTACCTGTGAAAGGAAGGACAGCATTTGAGCGACCACAGCAAACGATCGCGACCCTTGCCTTCGCATCGGACTCGAGAATCCCCTTGCCAATCCTCTTCGCGGCCTCCTTGAGGCTCTCCCTCGAGCGTGGCGCCATGCTCGCAGAGTCATCCAACAGGAGCACGACGGCGTTGTGCGCGCCGGGCTGAGCCTTTGTGTCACGTCCCTGGGCACATGCCTGTGAGGGAAGTGCGGCACCGCACGTCAAAGCGAGCACGATGGACACCGAGAGGGCGCCGAACATCTTGCGAAGAGCGAAGAGCTTACCTTTCACTGAGATCCTCCGTTATCGACCGATATCAACCACGCGACTGACTATATTAACTGAATAGAAGCTTAGTTATTAGGATTCAGCGATGAGCACGAGAGAAACACAAAGTCCAAGCCTCCCTCTGGCCTCTCCCCTATCTTGCCACGAACAAAGCGGCCCGCGTCCCGTGAGCAAAAGGCTTTCGGAACGCGGGCACATGGTACGTCAGTGAGGACAACGAACCTCAAGTTGTAAGCGAGAGGGGCTTAGCCATCAACCCCACCTGAGTCGGCATCGCCACGCCTGCGCCTGAGCACGATGCCGAGTACGGTGGCAAGAGCACCAAGGACAGCGAGCGGAAGGACCATGAAGAGCGGCGAAGAGTCACCCGTCTTCGGCAGGTCGCCACCACCTCTCTCAGGCTGGACGTCCGACACCCTCGCGGACCCCGCGTTGCCATTAAACGTGGATGACACCTTTGATCCTTGGTCTGTGGGTCCCGGAGTCCCGTCATCACCCTTGTTCTGCTTATTATCATCCTTACCCTGCTTGGCTCCCTGTGCGCTGCTACCGATGGCCTTCTCGAAGATACCGTCGCCGTCCTCGTCGATCGAGGCTGTGATGTCGGTGCCGTCTGAGCTAATCTGGACCTCGGTGGCATCCCCGTCAAGCGCGATGCTCTTCGTCACGTCATCGCCGCTAGCCTCAGCCGTGGCCCCCTTGAGGGAGTCCGCCTTGATGACATAGCCGCCCTCGGTCTTTCGCAGTTCGACGTCGCCACCGTCGGTGCCCGTGACGCCAAACGTGTAGAGATCCCCCGTCGCACTGTCTAGCGTGGAGGTGAGCTTGTACGAACCCGTGTTGTGCGCAAGCTTGACAGTCCCGCCACGCTCGAAGGAGGCGGACTCGGCACCAGCGGACTGCACCAAGAGGAACGCGTCGGGATACTTGAGCGAGTAATCATATGCATCCGGGGAGCTGACGCTGTAGTCTTCCTTGTTGTCGGGAAGGGCTATGTTCAGGGGCGAGCCGGGTCCCCCGCCCAGATCATACCAATACGGTAGGTCGCTCCCACCATCGACGATGGTAGCTATACTTAAGGTCTTGTCTTTATACTTTAGGGATGCGTTAGACAGTTCGGTCTCTACCCTAGCGGTCAAGATGGCATGATAATTTTCTCGTGAAACTGAAACTTTCAAATCCTTTACATTCATGATGAAAGGCTCATCCATAAAAGCAAGGTAAGCCTTAGGGTCTGAGGACTTTATTCCCTCTTGCTCCACAAACCAATCACCAGTCTTGCTATTGATGTACAGGTAACGCTTGCTGTCCTCTGGATAGTTGCTGTCATAGTATCGAATACGACCGTTATATTTTTTGTCGAAATCCCCTGCCTCATACTTATCTGCCACAACCGCATGTCCTAGAAGAATGCTTTTTCCAAAACTCAAAACAATAGGAGAACTTCCCTTAGCGACCATCTCAACACATTTCTTCAGTTTTATCACGGTTGATACTTGCCGTGCAGCCTTATCCTTGTTCAGCTCCATATGTTCAATATCGTCTTCCCATGCGCCTGGAAGGTATTGCGTCAGCTGATAGTAGCTAATATATGATTGAACATCCTTATACGATTCAACATCCTTTGAAATTTTCATGTCATGTAAATACTTAGGTTTTAGTTTTTTTGTCTCTGCAATGGGCTGGCAACGTTCATTTTTTTTAGAATGGAACTGACGGCAAAGCCATAGCATTGGCCAATCCAGTTTCCTCTACTTTGATCCATAAATTCTGTATCCGAATGTGAAAGCCCTTTATAAAGGTCCCGCTTGTCCCGAGGGTTCAAAAAATATTGACCATCGAAATTTTCTCTCGTATTTGCAAAGCCCCAGTTATCCTGGCCAAACACGAACTGATTATTTTTCCCATTCTGTATATCCGGAGCAATTTTATCTGACTGCGTGAGTTCAACAATGTTGGCTCCACTCGCCGTCACAGAGTACACCAATGCACCAGATGCAGTGTCAGAGGCCTTAACTTTCCACTCTAATTTCGCAGTCTGCCCGGCAAAAAGCTTACCCCAAGTCTTCTCTAGCTTGCCCTCCTGCAAAGTAAGCTCTTTGGGTAGCTTGAGAGTGACTTTTAAATTTCTTATCATCTTTTGGTTGGGATTTTTGATCTCGGCTCTTAGGGTGAAGGAGCGCTTATCAGTAGTCCCCTCCGTATAATCGTGCGAAAGACTTATCTCAACGGGATTCAGCAGCTCATTAGCAATCTCAAGAAACTTCTTGATCAGGGTATCCAAGTCGTTTGCCTCAAAGTAACCTGAGTTCTGAATGCTCTTCAGGAACTCGATGGCCTCGGCATTATCCCCGCTCTTGAAAAAGCCAACTGAATACATATTGTAGTTCGGAAACATGCTCTGAGCTCGCCGTATGGCAGAATCATCATCGTTTGGCTCCCCATCCGACATGGTAACGATACTCTTGGCGTACCTATCGAATGCACTATCTTGGAGCAACTTTGCCGTTGTGTCAGCGCCCTCAAGGCCAAGGGTCACATCTGTCCCGCCATTAGCCCCCATCCTGTTATCGACGAAGGATCTGACCTCATTGAGGTTGCTTGTGAACAGAAGAACTTTGATCGAGTCCGAGAAGGCGACTATCGCTATCTTTGCACCCTCGTCCGCCTCAAGTATCTTCTCGCTGAACTTCTTTGCTGCCTCCCGAAGTCTCTCTCTCGGGCTTCCATCCATGCTTCCAGAGTCATCTAGGACGAGCACAACGGCGTTGTGCGCAATTGGCCGGGTCTCAGTCTCTGCCTCCTCAGCACGAGCCTGAGAGGGAAACGCGATGCCACACACCAAGAGAAGCGCGAGGAACACCGACAACGTAGCAAAGGCCTTGCGAATGACACGTTTGCGTCTCATATGAACCGTCCTTTCCCAACTCTATCCGCCGACTGGAAAACCACCTAGCTATAATTATACTTACTGAATTCCTATTTGGATCTACAAAAAACTTATTAACAGCTCTGAAATAGAGTCATGATGCACACGTCGTCCGAGTCGAGGGCAGCCCCATGCCCCGCCATACAAAAAGCCCCCGTGACACGCTCGTGTCACGGGGGCTTCACCACGGACGCCTGGGGCGCCCACATAATCGCAGGGCGGGCTGCCTACTCGGCCTCGTCGAGGGCCTTCTTGGCTACCGTAGCGAGATCGGCGAACGCGGCGTCGTCCTCATAGGCGATCTGGGCGAGGACTTTGCGGTCGAGCTCGACGCCCGCAAGTTTCAAGCCATGCATGAACCTGCTGTACGAGAGCTCGTTCATGCGGGCGGCAGCGTTGATACGCTGGATCCACAGGGCGCGGATGTCGCGCTTCTTGTTGCGACGGTCACGGTAGGCATACTGCCCAGAGTGCTGGACCTGCTCCTTCATGCCACGGAAGGTGCGGGAGCGGGCGCCATAATACCCCTTGGAGCGCTCGACTAGGGTCTGGCGCTTCTTGCGACCGGCAACTGCGCGCTTGACACGTGCCATATCTCATCAACTCCTTGGTATTTCTCAAAAGAGCGTGCGCATGCGCAGCTCGTGCTCTAGTGCTTGCTTCCTATACGCTGCGAGACAACCCTGACGTCTCCAAGGGTGAGCTCGGCTTCCTTACGAAAGCCCCGAATGCGCTTCTGAGACTTCTTGGTAAGGATGTGGCTCTTGAACGCCTTCGCGCGCATGATCTTGCCTGTGCCGGTCCGACGGAAGCGCTTTGCCGAACCTTTGTGCGTCTTCATCTTGGGCATGCTTAGCTCTCCTTCTCGCTCTCGGCGTCGCCCTTGGGCCCCTTCTCGCTAAAGGCTCCCTTGATGGGGGCGACGAGCATGTGCATATTGCGACCCTCCATCTTAGGCTGCTGCTCGACCGTCGCATAGGGCGCGAGGTCCTCGGCCAACCTATCGAGCACCATCCTGCCCTGCTCGGGATGGGCCATCTCGCGACCGCGAAACATGATGGTGATCTTGACCCGCGCGCCCCTCTTGAGGAAGCGCATGACATGGTTCTTCTTCGTGGTGTAGTCACCCACATCGATCTTGGGACGAAACTTCATCTCCTTGACCTCGACCCTGATCTGCTTCTTGCGGGCGGCCTTGGCCTTACGGTCCTGCTCGTACCTGTACTTGCGGTAATCCATCACCTTGCAGACGGGTGGATCCGCGTTGGGGGCGATCTCCACGAGGTCGAGGCCCTGATCACTCGCGACACGCAATGCGTCGCTTAGGCCAAAGAGACCCAGCTGAGAGCCATCGACACCAATGAGGCGGCACGTGCGTGCGGTAATCTCGCGGTTGATGCGAGGTCCATCGTTCTTGGCTATCTTCTACACCTTCCCTTCCTCGCGACGTTCCCGTCGCATTTGCGTGTTGACGCGCGCCAGATCCCTTGCATAAAAAAACTCCCGACGCAGATAGCGCCTAGGAGACAAAATCCACCGAGGCAGAAGGGAACTCTATTGTCTGACCAGACGGCTACCATGCGGCGCCATGTAGGTGGGGGCCCAACACCGACCCCGCTTTCCAAATGCATGCCTATCTTAGACATGCGAGAGCGGCCACGCAAGGGCAAAGTCTGCCCTTGCGTGCCTCCTGTCCAGAAATACGCAAAGCGACCACGACTTGATAGACGTGCCCTTGAGCTGAGGTCTGCGGGTGCGGCGCAGGGTGAGGACGAAAGCCCAAAGCTATCCTCCGAGCAGGCCGTATGTCCCCGCACTCACCCAGAAGACCACCTGCAGCACCAGCGAGGCCCCAAGCAGTGACCAAATTGCCTTTCTCCCGCCGTCCTTCCTGTCGAGCTGCGCCACGAAGTAGGCTGCAGGAAGCGCCACAGGCACGATGTAGCGAAAGTTAGACGAGCACGAGAAAGGCTCGCTCAGTGAGAAGTAGACAAGTCCCAACACGTAGCTCAAAAGTACGACGCCCATGAAGATTGTGCCTGCCTTGACGCCAAACGTCTTCGATCGCAGGTTGATCGCAGCACGCGAGATACCCACGAACACGGCGATGGTAAGGAGTGCGCCTATGAGCAAAAGCAACATGCCCACGAAGCCAAGAAGAGGATTGTCCGGTACGAACTCGTCGAATGTCGCACTCTTGAGCGCAATGAGGGGGATGCTGTAGTCGCTTGCCAAGTGTAGGAAGGGATCGAAGCCCCCACTCCACCAGGGCAGCAGCCTCTGGGCTAGACCAAAGCCAGAGCGGTTCATGGCATCTGTAGGGTCCACCTTCTGGAAGTAGCCGAAGGGCATGCCAAAGCGCAGGTGGGCGTAGACGTGCCACCAGCCCCCGAGCACCGCAGCAGGAACGAGCGCGGCCACAACCTGGTCAATGGTACCGTGAATGTCTATGCGGTACGAACCGCGCGCACTCACGAGTCGCAGAATCAGGGAGGCCAGGGCGGGCAGAAGCAGCAGGGCGGCCGTCGTCTTGGTCATGAGCGCGAGGCCGAGGCAGACGCCGGCACGAAGCGCCCGCGCGAGGGTCGGGTCCTCGTACCAGCGCATGAGCAGGAGGAGGGTCACGAGCGAGAGCAGCGTGAGGAGGCCGTCGTAGGACACGTTGCCGGAGAGCGGCACGAAGAAGGGCACGAGCGCCCAGGCGCAGAAGCCCAGGGCGAGCCTGCGGCCCTCGAGGCGGGCCTGCCTCAGCACGAGGTAGCCGACATAGGTCGCCCCGACCGAGTAGGCCAGCGAGAGCCACTGCAGGCTCTCCGCCGCCTGCGCGTCCGCGAGGCCGAAGGCGCGTCCCGCGCAGACCCAGGCGGCCCCGAGGTAGTAGGAGAGCGGCGGGTTGTAGAAGGACCAGAGCGAGGTGGGGTCCACGTCGAGCGGACGCAGGCCGTTGTCGGCGAGCCGAAAGATGTAGGCCACGTGCCCGGCCGTCGCGTCGAAGCCCCAGCTGTCATGCTGCAGAAACGTGTATCTGCTTATTATGACATAGTAGATGCGCAAGAGCACCATGATCACAAAGACAACCGCACAGATCACGGAGTACCCGCCCGCCCCCGCCCAGAGCCTACGGGCATACAGGATGAGCATCACGAGCAGGTACAACAGAAAAAGAGCTCCGACGACCGTGACAACCAGCTGCGTGGTGCCCATACCCTCGTACGCGGCCAAGGAAATAAGCGGCAGGGTCAGCGCAAGCAGGCCTGCCACACACGCGAGGCCAACGCCATGCGCCTCTCGCCATACAAGCTCAGGCCGCAAGAAACCACCCATCAGAAGTCACCTCGTTGATCAGTCACGATACGCCATTGCGAAGAAATCATGCACCCATGCTAGCCGAAGGTCAAGCCCATACCCGCCCAAAAGGCCACCTGCGCCACCGCGTAGGCGGCAAGACAGACCCAGCAAGCGCGTCCTGCCAGCCTACGGTGGCCAAGGCGCGAGAGGAAGAAGGCGCCGGCAAGTGCCACAGGCACGATGTAGCGGAAGTTGGACGAGCACGAGAAGGGTTGACTGAATGAAAGCTGCAGTATACCGATCGCGTAAGCGACCAGCACCGAGGCCATGAGGGCAATGGGCAGAACCTGCTCATGACTGTGACTTCTCAGGTCAGACAAGCAAAACACAAGACCGCAGACCACGCCGAGCATAAGCGCAGCGCCCAACGCGTCGAGCACGGTACCGATGGCAAAGAGCGGACCTTTTGGGACGACCTTCCCCACGAGGTCAAAGGTGGCCGTCTTGAGCAGGATTACGGGAATGCTGTAGTCACCGGCGACGTCCACGTAGTAGAAGGGGGTGAAGTCGCCCTCCCATGAGGGCAGCAGCCTCTGAGCCAAGCTATAGGCCGAACAGTTCATGGGATCTGTCGGGTCCACCTTCTGGAAGTAGCCAAAGGGCATGCCAAAGCGCAGGTGGGCGTAGACGTGCCACCAGCCCCCGAGCACCGCAGCAGGAACGAGCGCGGCCACAACCTGGTCAATGGTACCGTGAATGTCTATGCGGTACGAACCGCGCGCACTCACGAGTCGCAGAATCAGGGAGGCCAGGGCGGGCAGAAGCAGCAGGGCGGCCGTCGTCTTGGTCATGAGCGCGAGGCCGAGGCAGACGCCGGCACGAAGCGCCCGCGCGAGGGTCGGGTCCTCGTACCAGCGCATGAGCAGGAGGAGGGTCACGAGCGAGAGCAGCGTGAGGAGGCCGTCGTAGGACACGTTGCCGGAGAGCGGCACGAAGAAGGGCACGAGCGCCCAGGCGCAGAAGCCCAGGGCGAGCCTGCGGCCCTCGAGGCGGGCCTGCCTCAGCACGAGGTAGCCGACATAGGTCGCCCCGACCGAGTAGGCCAGCGAGAGCCACTGCAGGCTCTCCGCCGCCTGCGCGTCCGCGAGGCCGAAGGCGCGTCCCGCGCAGACCCAGGCGGCCCCGAGGTAGTAGGAGAGCGGCGGGTTGTAGAAGGACCAGAGCGAGGTGGGGTCCACGTCGAGCGGGCGCAGGCCATTGTCGGCGAGCCGGAAGACGTAGGCCACGTGCCCGGCCGTCGCGTCGAAGGTCCAGGTATCGTGCTGCATATAGGTATAGGGAGTGGCCACGACGAAGTACAGGCGCAAGAGCACGGTGACACAAAATGCGATGGCGCAGATCCTCGAGTACCTGCCCGCAGCTGCCCAGAGGCAATCCGGGACGCAGATCGCGACGACGAGCGCGAGCGAACAGACGCTCGCAGGCACAAGATCGGCCACCCCACGCGCCCAGCTCAAGCACACAAGCCCCCCAAGCGCAAGCACGACGATGCCGACCTGCACCCACGCGAACAGGTCGGACCCGCCCGCAAGCCTCGTCGGTCGCGCGTGCCTGGCCTTAGCCGCCATCAGGCCTCCCCCAAAAGGAGTTGCAGGCCAGACACTCCCGGCGGCAACGTCTATGGCGGATTCGAGCTTTTTGCAAAAAACCCCTGTCTTGAACTTTGCCCATCCTAAGGCATAGTAGCCTTAAACGGTAGCCATTACAAGTGCCGTCAGTTGGAGCACTCTTGAAGAGAGTCATCGTCATCGGGGCCGGTCCTGCGGGTATCACCGCAGCGCATGAGCTGCTGAGCCGCGCACCCAAAGAGTTTGAGGTCACCGTCCTTGAGGAGACCCAGGCAATCGGCGGCATATCGCGCACCGTCGAGCACGACGGCAACCGCATGGACATTGGCGGGCACCGCTTCTTTTCCAAGGAGGAGCGTGTCAACGCCTGGTGGGCCAAGCTCATGCCCATGCAAGGTTCCCTCGCCTTCGACGACAGGGTCCTCGGTCGTGTGTGCCCGCTTGCCGATGGGGGGCCAGATCCCGAGAAGGTCGATCGTGTGATGCTCTCTCGCCATCGCGTGTCTCGCATCTACTACGACCACAAGTTCTTTGACTATCCCGTGAGCCTGAGCGCCCGGACGCTCAGGAACATGGGACCTGTGACCACATTGCACGTCGGATTCAACTACCTTGGGGCACGAGTCAAAAAACTTCCCGAGGACAATTTAGAGAACTTCTACATAAACCGCTTTGGCCGCGCGCTCTATTCGATGTTCTTCGAGGGTTACACCGAGAAGCTCTGGGGTCGCCACCCACGTGACATCAGCGCCGACTGGGGCTCACAGCGCGTGAAGGGCCTCTCGATAGCCGCCGTCCTCAAGGACGCCATTGCCAAGGCGACCGGAAAAAAGCAGGAGCAGGGGGGCGAGACCTCGCTTATCGAGCGCTTCTCCTACCCCAAGTACGGTCCCGGGCAGCTCTGGGAGGAGGCCGCCCGCAAGGTTCGCGCCATGGGCGGCACCATCATCATGGGCGCTCGTGTGACGGGCGTCTCCACCGACGAGGAGGGCAGAATCACGGCCGTGAGTTGCCAGGACGGTAGCACCTACAAGGCCGACGCCGTTATGAGCACGATGCCCCTCAAAGACCTCGCGGACGCCTTCGACACCATCCCCACAGACGTTCATGCGATTGCCGCAGGCCTTCCCTACCGCGACTTCGTGACCGTGGGACTTCTCGTGGACAGGCTCGAGCTCAAAAACGAGACGGACATTCGCACCCTCGGCAACATCGTCCCTGACAACTGGATTTACGTCCAAGATGCCAGCGTGAAGCTCGGACGCATCCAGATCTTCAACAACTGGTCGCCCTACATGGTCAGACGGCCCACGAAGACTATCTGGATCGGGCTTGAGTACTTCTGCGACGAGGGTGACGACTTCTGGAACATGCGCGACGAGGATCGCGTGCGCTTCGCGTCTGCCGAGCTCGTGCGCATGGGCGTGCTCTCTCCCCAGTCCAAGCCCCTGGACAGCCACGTCGAGCACGTAAAGAAGGCCTATCCCGCCTACTTTGACAGCTACGGGCAGATCGACGAGCTCATTGCCTGGCTGGACACGCACCCCAACCTCTTCTGCCTGGGGCGTAACGGCCAGCATCGCTACAACAACATGGACCACTCGATGATGACCGCGTTTTATGCGGTGGATGACCTGCTTGGTGGCACGACAGATCGCAGTAACGTATGGAACGTCAACACCGAGACGGACTACCACGAGGACAAGAGCGCAAGCTAGCACACGCGAGGCATAACCTTGGGGCTCTTGGGGCCTAGCCCTTGGGGCTGAACGGCATGCCGTGACCTTCGGGGGCGGCTAGGCATGGTGCGTCGAGGGTGCGCGGGCATGAAGGCGCCGAAGGGCGGTCTGGCGTGGGCCATAGGCATGGCGGACGGTGATCGCCCGGACGCGGGTCATAGGTATGGCAGGCCGAGGATGCACGGACGCCGGTCGCCTCCCAAGACCTAAGAGAACGGCCGCACCAGAGTCCTCTCTGATACGGCCCTTCAATCGCAATGGTGCCCGGAGTGGGGATCGAACCCACATGCCATCGCTGGCAACGGGTTTTGAGTCCGTCGCGTCTGCCAGTTCCGCCATCCGGGCGCAGCACGGCATTGACTATAGCAAATCTGGGCAGCGAGTGTTGCCCTCATCACGACCTTCACGGTCGTTGCGAAGTGGTCATTGCGAAGTGAGTGATTCACCCGTAATTCCCGGCTCTATTTCTTACCACAAGGAAGCGGGATCTCTACCGGGCAGGCGGCTCCGACGGCCCTGTAGAGCTCGTTCGCGGCGGACGTGGGCTCGCAGGTGATGACCTTCGAGCCGTACACCTTGCACTTCTGGTTGCGGGCGGCGGCCAGCGCCTGCGGCATGGGCGCCGCCTTGGCGGGCATTCTGGACTGCAGCCTGCAGAGGAGCGCCGTGGCGCAGAAGGTGAGCAGCAGGTGGCCCCTCAGCGCCTCCTCGGAGTGCACGCGCACCGGCAGGAGGGACGCGTAGTTCTTTCCCACGTCGAAGACCTGCTCGATGCGCTGGCGGGCATGGTAGGCGTCGAGCACGTCGGGGGCGGCCATGTCGGCGGTCGAGGCGAGCACGAAGACGCCCATCCGCTCCATCCTCCCGTGGACCTGCTCGGGCGTGAGCCCCCTCCTGCCGGCGCGCACGTAGAGCCTGCGCTGCTCCTGGCCGCGCGTCTGCATGTCCACGCACAGGTAGAGCCACCCGCGCACGCCCGGGGCGAGCTCGGCCTCGGACCTGTCGACGTAGACGTAGCGGCCTCCGTGGGCGACGAGGTTGCGGGCCTTGCGGATGCCCCCCAGGCGCTCTGCGACGACCCTCTTGTAGGGCCTCACGTTGGGCCTCAGCCTGGTGAGGAACTTGATCCCGGCGGACTCCATGGCGCGCACGTTGCCCGCGGACCAGTAGCCCGCGTCGAGCACCGCCCACGACGCGGGCAGGCCCGCGACCTCGAGCTCCGCGAACGTGCGCTCGAGCGTGGTGACGTCGACGACGTTGCCGGCGGCCACCCGCAGGTACACCGGCAGCCCCGTCGACTGCTCGAGCACGTAGGTGAGCCTGCACTCCTCGCTGACCTCGCCGTTGTGGTTGGATATCGCCGTGAGCGGCATGCGCGAGGAGTTGGGCAGCCCCGTCGAGTCCACAGACACCCTCGCCGAGCCGTCGGCCATCCCCGCCACCCACGCCAGGTAGGCGTCGAAGAACCTCCTCTGCGCCGCCTCGTCGCCGACGCGCCTCAGCAGCTCGCTCACGCGCTGCGACGCGAGGCGGGCCGAGGGGTAGGCGACGCGCGCCCAGCTGCCCTCCCACCAGCACCCCGCGAGGCAGTTCGGCTGCGAGGGCGCGAGCGCGTAGTGCAGGCACAAGCACCTGAGCTCGTCGGAGTCCGCCGGCGACGCGGCGTCGAGGGCCGGCCACAGGCCCTCCGACGACGCCAGCGAGTCGAGCGCCCACGCGTCGCCGAAGTCGAGCACGAGCCTCTCCGCGGGCCGTGGCCACCCGCCCGACGGCGCGGGCCCGAACTCGCCGGTCCTGGGGTCGAAGGTGAAGGTCCCTCGCTCGCGGCTCCGGAAGACGTGCCCCTCGCGATCGACCACCCGCCCGAGGTTGCTCGTCTCCTTGACCACCTTGCCGTCGACCCTCCTCGAGGTCACGAGCCTCGCGTAGGTCCTGTCGCCCTTCCTCGAGTAGCTCACGAACATGGCAGCCTCCCAATGTGGTAAGAATATTCTTACCACATTATAGGGAATATGACGCGCACGGTCAACCACATATGCTGATGTACCTGCTGTCTTTGGGATTTTGCTGCCGGGATCACGCGTGGTCAGAATCCGAGCCGGGAATTACGGCTCATTCGACCATATTGCATGAAACACTGCTCCGCCCGCATCAAGGTCCTGGCACCCCTGCACAACGCTATTGAAATCCTCGGCGGGAAAGCTGTCCTTATCCAGAACCACCCATACGTGACTGAATCCTGTGGCACTTTCCTCCGCCAGAGTGACTGCACGATCGAGAAGTCCCCTGGTATGCTTGCCGGTACCGACAACTTCCATTGTCACCCACTGGCCGTGATAACGGTTGTTGACACGCAACCTGATAGCCTCGAAATAGAGCGGTTCCGTTTTCGTACCCTCGGTCACGATCAGGTGGCGCTCGGGATTTATCGGTACAAAAGGCGCGGGGCGTCTCTTGCGCGACCACCCCTCCTTCATCCGCGAGGCCGCAGAGCGCGCCGCCTTCCTCTCGCTGTGCTTTGGCGGCTTATTGCTCATGTCCGCCGTCCCATTCGAGCATGTTGCTCAGGTATGGGTCCGCACCGTAACGCCCCTCGAGGTACTGCTTGTCGTACGCGTTGTGCGTGCGGACGCGCTGACCGTCCACGTCAGCGATATCGGCAAGCGAGTAGAGTCTCGACGACCCTTCTTCGCTCTTCGCTGCAAACCAGATTTCGTCACGACGAAACACCGCGCTGTTGAGCGTCGAGACGTCGTGTGAGGTGAAGATAAGCTGCGCACCCCTCGGGTTCGTCACATGAGAGGTGAATAGCCGGATGATGTAGCGAAGTAGTTTTGGGTGGAGCTTTGCGTCAAGCTCATCGACGACAAGGATCGTTCCCTCGTCCAACACGCGAAGAATCCGTGGAATCAGTCCGAAGAGCTTCTTTGTGCCGTTGGACTCCTCGCTCAGCTCAACCTCACGGGACTCGTCCACCCTATGTTTGAGGTAGACCCCTACCAGCTTGTCGTCCGAACTGTGCTCAAAGCGAAAATCGGCGACATCGATACCCATGCCATTGAACAACTCGATGATCTTCTGTCTCTCATCTGAGTCGCTAGCCTCGATGAAGAAGTCCTCCTGAGAGGCATGCGAGTAGTCTAGCTGGGTGCCCTGGATAAACCAGCCGAACGCCTCCTCAATCGCCTCGAAGTCATGGTTAATGGCAAGATATGAAAGGTATGGCATCATTTCGTCGATGTTTGTGCTTACGCCCCTGCGATTCAGGCTTGCCCCAAGCTTGATGGAGCCACCCTCGCGCTCGAACAACATTGCCGTCGCACCCCTTCCGGACTTGCGCCTGTGGAGGTATTCCTCAGATACGTTCCCCTGGGATACGGCAAGAATGTAGCGATAGCTGTAGTCACCTACTTGGAAGAGGATCTTGAACGACGTCGGTCCCTCTCTCGAGCCGGCATCGTAGAGATATGGTCTCGCATCCACCGGACGAAGCTCGCCGCCCTTACATCGCATGAGGATGAACGGGTACACGACGGTATGAGCAAGGCACTCGAAGGCTTGGAGCACACTCGATTTGCCACCGCCGTTGGGACCGTAAATGGCAGCAACCGGAAGCATCTTGTCGGTTCCATTGACCGCAATGAGACTGTCCGAATGCTCGCTCAAAGATGCAGCAGTCATATTGAGCGTCGTCTCGTCGCGGTAGCACTTAAAATTCTCGAACGTGAACTCCATCAGCATGGCAATAATCCCCTATTAATTGGAAATGAAACCAATACATGGTAGGTAATTTACCATGTATTGGTTTCATTATCGAAAGTCACAGGGTATTTCATCTTCGTCCCGCACTATGGCTTAGCCTTGACTGATTGCACCAATGCGGTGCGCTCGCCGGGTGGCGCAAGAAAGTTGAGATGAGATGTCTGGCAGGCCCTCCCCGCACGGAGGATCCGGCGCAGCCCTTGGTGCGCCCGCCGGGCGACTCCGACCGGTCGCGCGCCCGGACCCTGCCCCGAGTGGGCATAGGCGAGCTCGACCTCGCGACCGTGAGCTCCCACCGACAGCGCTACCGGCTCTCCCACAACGGACACGCCCGGAACGAGCTTGGAGACAGTGACTTCCTGCGCCGCATAGGCGCCGCCGCAGAGGCCGAGGACGGCAGGCCGCACCCGACGGTCGCGGGACTTCTCATGTTCGGGCATGACTGGCGCATCGCGGAGGAACTGACCAACTACTTCTTGGACTACCGCCAGCAGCGGGTGGTGTCCTGCGTTTTCGTCTCCCGCAAGGAGAAGGGACGAGTTTGAAGGGCCTCAGATGATGAGCGCCGCATTCCCCACGAGGGTGCGGCGCTCATGTATTCCTGGCAAGAGGGAAAACGCAGAAGCGCTCACCTCGAATCCCTTGATACACATTGATCAAATATGTATGATGTAAACATGGATACGATGTACAAGGACATGTTCGAGTGGGACCAGGCCAAGGCGAAGACAAACGCCCACAAGCATGGGGTGACCTTCGAGGAAGCCTCGACCGTGTTTTCCGACACGTACGCACTTGTGATCGACGACCCCGACCACTCTGAGCAGGAGAGCCGATTCGTGATCATCGGTCTCGCACTCTTTGCCCAGGTCCTGGTCGTGTGTCACTGCTGGCGCGAGGGGGCGCGCATCCGCATCATATCGGCCAGGAAGGCGACAAGGCACGAGGACGAGCAGTATTGGAGGCGCCGCCATGAGGGATGAGTACGACTTCGGCAAGGGGAGGCAGAGCCCCTACGCGAAGATGCTGAAGAAGCCGGTAACCATGAACATCGACGTGGCCACCATCGACTACTTCAAGGAGGAGTCGAGGCGCACCGGGGTGCCCTACCAGACCATCATCAACATGTACCTGGGCCAGTGCGCGGCGGAGGGAAAGCACCTCACGTTCGTGTAGCAAAGCCTGCCGCTCAGGCCCCGGCGGGGCTAGGCCCGAAAGGACGGCGCGCCGCCGGGCGACTCCGACCGGTCGCGCCCGGCCCCACCCCTCGCGGTGTCATGTCGAACACGCCCCGCCTCTTCCCTCGACACCCTGTCCGGCGACGGCGTCGCGGCAAGAGGCGGGGGCGCCGGCCCGAGGGCGGCAGCCTAAGGCAGCCTGACAGAGGGCTTGACAAGAAGGAACGTTTGGTCGCGGACGCCCTGCGCGTGCCGAGCGAGAGGCGACGGGCGATGCCCACGGTCATCCGCGTCCAAGGCCTGCGTCAAACGAGATCGAGGTGTAGCCATGTTCGAGAAGCTTGCCGCATACCGCGAGGGCGATCGCCTGGAGGTGAAGAGGGCGCAGGGGGGGTCTCCCACGCAGCCTCTGGGAGACCTACTCGGCCTTTGCCAACAGCTCGGGTGGCGTCATCCTGCTTGGCGTCGAGGAGCTGCCCGACACGTCGCTGCGCGCCGTGGGCGTCAAGGACCCGAACAAGCTGCTCGATGACTTCTGGAACACCGTGAACAATCCCCAGAAGGTGAGCGAGAACGTGCTCACCGACTCCGACGTGCAGGCACTCTCCCACGACGACGTAACCATCATCCAGATAACAGTTCCCCGCGCCGACAGGAGGCTGCGGCCCATCTACCTCAACGACAACCCGAAACGCTCGTTCAGACACAACCGCTCGGGTGACTACCTCTGCCGCTACGAGGAGATCCAGGGGATGATGCGCGACGCCGCCGACCAGAGCCAGGACTGCAGGACCCTGCCCCGAGTGGGCATCGGCGGATACGACCTCGCACCCTCCCCCGATGCGCCGTCCGGCGATGGCCGATACACGTGGTCGTCCGCTCCGCTTTCTCCTGTTCCATCCGGCAACTCTCTGTTAGACCACCGTTGACATGGCAAGCTACCTCGCCTCTTGCTGCATTAGGCCAGGCATTCCTTGGTCTTCCCATGACGTGTTGTCCGTCAACGGCATCGTAGCGGAGGGGCGAAGTGTCATCATGTCAACGGTGGTCTAACAGAGAGTTGTTATTATAGGAAATCCCCATTGAGGAGTCGGGAAGCTTGACCCAGGCGGTTTCCTCTTGAAGGAGGTAGGGCAGAAAGGGGCACCGGGGGCCAAGTCTCACCTCGCGCAGGCTCGAACACCCCCGTAGCAGGTTGCCAAGATCCCTCTCGCCTGACATGTCCCAACCCGAGAGGTCAAGGGAGGTAAGGGACGCGCAGTCTGCGAACAGGCCGGACATCGTCCTTGCCCTGCGCACGTTCCAGCCCGAGACGTCAAGACACTTGAGGGAAGAACAGCTGCTAAACATGCTATACATCTCCTCCACCCCGGACATGTCCCAACCCGAGACGTCGAGGGAGGCGAGCGAGAAACAGTTCGAGAACATACCGGAAGTAACTGCCACCTGCGACATGTCCCAACCCGAGACGTCGAGGGAGGCGAGCGAGTTGCAGTCCGAGAACATGTAGTCGGTAAACTTCACCCGTGACATGTCCCAGCCCGACACATTGACGGAGACGAGCTTTCTGCAGGAGGAAAACATACACGACATCCCCGCTACCCTCGATGTGCTCCAACCTGAAAGGTCAAGGGAGACGAGCGAGGAGCAGGTGCGAAACATGCCCGCCGTAGACTCCACCTGCGGAGTGTCCCAACCCAAGAGGTCGAGGTTCACAAGTCCCCTGCAGTTATTGAACACAGCCTCCATAGACCTCACTTCCGAGGTATCCCAACCCGAGAGGTCAAGGGAGGTAAGGGACAGGCAGTGATCGAACATCAGGGTCATGTCCTGTAGTCCGGACGTGTCGAGTCCAGTAAGGTCCATGTCCTTGCAGTGCGTAAGGCCCGCGAACATGCAGTTAGCACAGCCGACGAGACGGACAGTGCCGAGCACCTTTACGGATCGTATGCCCTTGGACTGGGACCACCACGGAGCTCCCTTGCCGTAGCTGGGCTCTATCCAGGTCTCGCCCTTTGGCAGACTCTGCGCCGTTCCCTCCGTCCGACCTGCGGCAGGAGTGATCCAAAGCGTGCCTCCCGCATCGATCCCCCAGCGGCAGCTGCCCCACGAGTGCCACCCGTCTACGATGGCGTCATCGATGGGCGCGGCGTCCTTTGAGGTGCGGGGGGCACCCTCACACTGGCCCGTCTTGTCCATGCTAGTCCCCCTTGCCCGGAGCGTCGCAGTTCACGTGAAAGCTGATATTGGCAAACGTCTTCCTGTAGGGAGCGGTGTGGGCGTTTTTCACATAGACGTCGTAGGAGCTGTCCCTGATCTGATCGAAGCTCGGTGCATGCCACCTCTTTGCACCGACCACCTCATCGTGAGAGACACCGGTCGCTCCCGCAAAGATACGCACCACCTCACAGGCAAGGTCGAGCAGCTCGGCCCTGGATCTGCCCAAAATTGGCCCATTGTAGATGATATCCCCACAGACATCCTCGTAGCCATAGGTATCCCTGGCGGAGTCCTCGATGAACCACACGAGCTTACCCCTGAAGCCGACGACGAGAGTGTCGGAGTCGAAGCCAACGTAGAAATCGCCGCCCCTCCCGTTAAGGTTCAGACAGAACCCGCCATCGCTCTCCTCCTGGAGGTCGTAGGTCAAAAACCGCGAGACCTGGCTTCGCTGGAGCCTTCGCATGAACCAATCAACCTCGGCACGGGTGAAGTCATCGCCCCTCTCGACGAGGCCAACCGGCCCGTCCCCAACCCAATGCGCGTGCCTCACCCTTCTGCGAATTATCCTGCCCATGCGCACTCCTAACCGACTACACCCTGATGGGCAGGCGACTCAGCCGCCATCTTCCTCCATGCTACACATCCTCACCCAGTCTATTCCCGTGGCGTCGCAGTTTACGTGGAGGGTGATGTTGGCGAAAGTCCTCGTGTGGGGGACCGCGTGGGCGTTTCTCACGTAGACGTCGTAGCGCCGACAGAGGGGACCCGGTCCCGGTGCGGACTCCTCAGGGTGCCCCTCCTCGCAGAAGGCATCCGTCGCCCCGGCAAGGGCGCACACCAGCCTGTAAAGGAAGTCTATGATCTCCTCGTGGGCCATGCCGTCGGCGTCACCTCCGTAGACGGCGGTACCTCGCGCGGTCCCGCGGGCGACGTCGCCGCAGGGGCCTCCCGAGGCGAGCAGGACGCGCACCCCCATGACATGGACCTCAACGGTGTCAGGGGACAGCCTCACCCTGAAGTCTCCCAACCTCCCGTTGAGGAGCAGGGAGCGCAAGTCCCCCTCCTCTAGCAGATCATAGGTCAGGAAGCGCGAGACATCGCTCCTCTGGAGCCTCTCCATGAGCCAGGCGGCCTCCCCGCGCGAAAGGGGCAGCCCCCTGCGCCCGAGGCCGGCCGGGGGCTTAGGCGGCTGGGGGCGCGCCCGTGACCGGCGTCACTGTTCACGTGAAGGATAACGTTGCCAACCTCCGTCACGCGGGGGCCAGAGAGATCGTTCCTGATGTAGACGTCGTAGCGGCGGCCACGGCGCACCTCGTGGGAGACGGCCTCCGCACCGGCTAGGGCACGCACGAGCTCGAAGAGGGCTTCGGACGCCTCCCCAGAGGCACCCTCCCAGACGACATCCCCTCCCGCGTTCTGTGGGACGGCACCGAAGAAGGGGACCCAAAGGCACTCCCCCATGATGCAGACCCTTGCAACGCCCGATCCGAACTCCACCCTGAAGTCACCGTCATGCCCGTTGAGGAGCAGGTGCGGCCGGGGGTCGCCCTCCCCCAAGCTAGGATCGTAGGAGAGCAGGCGCGAGGCGTCGCTGTCCACAAGCCTCCAGTAGAGCTCGTCGCGGGCGCGCTTCTGCCAGGGACCCTTCCCCGCCTTCCACACGGCCATCTGGGGGTCCAAGGGAGGGGACGGGTGCCTTAGGCGGACGTTTGTGCCCTCATGCACGACCGACGTGTCGGTGGAACTGGAAGCGTCAGGGTCCACCCACACCCCCGCCCAGTCGGCCTCGCTGGCGTCGCAGTTCACGTGGAAGGTGATGTTGGCGAGCGTCCTCCTGTAGGGACCGGTGTGGGCGTTTCGCACGTAGACGTCATAGCGGCAGTCGCGAAACTCGCTGAAGTCGTGCTCACGCCACCTCCACTCGGGAAGCGTCTCGTCATGGAAGATGCCCTCCGCGCCTGCGAAGATGCACACCACCTCAAAGAGAAGCCCGAGCACCTCCTCGTGGGACCTGCCCTCCATGGGGCCGCCGTAGACGACCTCGCCCTGCACGTCCTGATGGGCGGTGAGACTCCTGAAGCGCTCGGGAACGAACCAGACGGCCTCCCACATGCAGCAGACGTCTAGGTTGTAGGGATCAATACCTGCGTTGAAGTCTCCCCGTCCCCCGTTGAAAAGCAGGCTGAAGCCGTGCTCCCCCTCATCGATCTCGTCGGCATCGTAGGAGAGGAAGCGCGAGACGTCACTGCACTAGAGCCTACCTATAAGGTGGCGGCGGACCTCCTCCCACGAGAATTCCATCCCTTTGGGTGGAGGGTCCGGCCAGCGTCCCCGCTCAACGTAGATCCGCACCTCGCCCTCGTCCGCCATAGCCAAGCTCCTCCCGAAGACCTCCCGACGAGCCCGGGATCTCCCGGGCACGGCCCCGCGCAGCCGGGTCCCCGGCGGACCCTAGCCGAGCTCCACCTCCCACGGCCCCTCCCACGGCCAGTCCTTCCACTCGGTGTCACAGTTCACGTGGAAGGTGATGTTGGCGAGCGTCCTCCTGTAGGGGCCGGTGTGGGCGTTTCGCACGTAGACGTCGTAGATGCAGTCGCCGAAGTCCCCGAAGTCCGACTCAGGCCACTTCCACGCCGGGCGGGTCTCCTCGTGGAAGACGCCCGTCGCGCCGGCGAAGACGCGCACCACCTCGAAGACGAGGTCGAGGATCTCCTCGTGGGTCCTGCCCGAGATCGGCCCGGCGTAGACGACCTCCTCCCAGGCGGTGTCGCAGGAGATCCCGACGCGGTAGTCCTCGTCGGCGAGGTGGACGCACTCCCCGAGGCAGTAGACCTCGCAGGACAGGGCGTCAAGGCTGACGTAGAGCTCGCCGACCCATCCGTTCAGGTACAGGCTGTAGCCGTCGTCGTCCTCGCCAATGATCTGGTAGGAGAGGAAGCGCGAGACGTCGCTTCGCTGGAGCCTCCCCATGAGCCAGGCGGCCTCCTCGCGCGAGAAGCCCAGGCCCCGTCGAACCCGCAGGTCAGCCGGGCCCGCCTCCACAGGCCACGCGCGGGCGAAGCGCCTGCGCTCCCCCACCTCGGCGCCCACGCTAGCCCCCCGCCCCCGCGGCCGGTGCGGGGAAGCTGCCGAACCCCTCCCAGTCCGCCGGCTCGGCATCGCGGTTCACGTGGAGGGTGATGTTGTCGAGGGAGAGCAGGTAGGGTCCCGTGTGGCCGTTTCGCACGTAGACGTCGTAGGAGCGCCCCGAGAAGGGGTCGCCCGCCAGGTCGTCCCATCCGCCGGGTCGCCTCGCCTCGTCGTGGAAGACGCCCGTCGCCCCCGCGAGGGCGCGCACCAGGGCGTAGAGGAGCGCGAGGATCTCCCTCTGGGTCCTGCCCGAGATGGGGCCGGCGTAAGCGACGTCGCCCTCCCTGACCCGGGAGGCCACCTCCCCCCTGGCGCGCTCGTCGACGAACCAGACGCGCTCCCCCATGATGCGGACCCTGGCGAAGCCGGGCTCCGACTCCACCCTGAAGTCGCCGTCCGGCCCGTTGAGGCACAGCGCGTGCCCGCGCTCGCCCTCCTTCTTAGGATCGCAGGTCATGAAGCGCGAGACGTCGCTCATCGGGAGGGAGTCGGAGAGCTCCCAGGCCGCGTCGAGGTCCATGAGGCCCGTCCGCTCGACGAACCCCCGCAGCTGGGGCACCTCGGACCACTCCACCTCCACCGGGTAGTTGAACCTCCTGCGGACCGTCTCCTCCACCCTCGCCCCCCTGTCCGTTGCAGCGCATCGCGCCGATTTACCATTGTTGGCTCGCTCGCTACCGTTGGCAACATGTATAGCACGAGTGGATGTTGAGTGGGGAACGGACCTGCAAGCGGTCTAAAAGGTGCGGCCGGAGGCTCTTGGCCCCCTGCGCGCGTCCTGCGGCGCGCGTCACATGCAGGCGACTCGGCCGCCACCCGCCCCCATGCTACACCACGGACACGACCCCGCGCAGCCAAGTCCCCGGCGGACCCTAGCCGAGCTCCACCTCCCACGGCCCCTCCCACGGCCGGTCCCCCCACTCGGTGTCGCAGTTCACGTGGAAGGTGATGTTGGAAAGCGTCCTCCTGTAGGGGCCGGTGTGGTCGTTTCGCACGTAGACGTCGTAGATGCAGTCGCCGAAGTCCCCGAAGTCCGACTCAGGCCACTTCCACGCCGGGCGGGTCTCCTCGTGGAAGACGCCCGTCGCGCCGGCGAAGACGCGCACCACCTCGAAGACGAGGTCGAGGATCTCCTCGTGGGTCCTGCCCGAGATCGGCCCGGCGTAGACGACCTCCTCCCAGGCGGTGTCGCAGGAGATCCCGACGCGGTAGTCCTCGTCGGCGAGGTGGACGCACTCCCCGAGGCAGTAGACCTCGCAGGACAGGGCGTCAAGGCTGACGTAGAGCTCGCCGACCCATCCGTTCAGGTACAGGCTGTAGCCGTCGTCGTCCTCGCCAATGATCTGGTAGGAGAGGAAGCGCGAGACGTCGCTTCGCTGGAGCCTCCCCATGAGCCAGGCGGCCTCCTCGCGCGAGAAGCCCAGGCCCCGTCGAACCCGCAGGTCAGCCGGGCCCGCCTCCACAGGCCACGCGCGGGCGAAGCGCCTGCGCTCCCCCACCTCGGCGCCCACGCTAGCCCCCCGCCCCCGCGGCCGGTGCGGGGAAGCTGCCGAACCCCTCCCAGTCCGCCGGCTCGGCATCGCGGTTCACGTGGAGGGTGATGTTGTCGAGGGAGAGCAGGTAGGGTCCCGTGTGGCCGTTTCGCACGTAGACGTCGTAGGAGCGCCCCGAGAAGGGGTCGCCCGCCAGGTCGTCCCATCCGCCGGGTCGCCTCGCCTCGTCGTGGAAGACGCCCGTCGCCCCCGCGAGGGCGCGCACCAGGGCGTGGAGGAGCATGAGGACCTCCCCCCGGGCCCTGCCCGAGATGGGCCCGGCGTAGGCGACGTCGCCCTCCCTGACCCGGGGGGCCACCTCCCCCCTGGCGCGCTCGTCGACGAACCAGATGCACTCCCCCATGATGCGGACCCTGGCGAGGTCGTGCTCAATCTCGACCCTGAAGTCGCCGTCCGGCCCGTTGAGGCACAGCGTGCGTCCGCGCTCGCCCTCCATCTTAAACTCGTAGGTCATGAAGCGCGAGACGTCGCTTCCCTGGAGGGTGCGCGAGAGGTCCCTCGCAGCGCCGAAGCCCACGAGGCCCAACCTCTCGCGCTCCCGCACCCAAGCGAGCACCCCAGGCCACTCCACCCCCACCGGGTAGTTGAACCTCCTGCGGACCGTCTCCTCCACCCTCGCCTCCCCGCTCGTTGCGGCGCGCTGCGGAGCCATCCTCGCAACACCAACCAGCCTGCCACGCTCGCTACCGTTGACAACATGTGTAGCACGAGTGGATGTTAGGTGGAGTGAAGCATCCTGCGAGCGGTCCGGGAGGGTCGGCGAGAGGTATCCGGCCCTCGCCCCTCATCGGACGGGGAGCGTCAGGCTCGATCCTTTGACCCTACAGAAACAGCTCCCTGTAGCGACCCTCGGCGCCCCCATCCCTGGGGTCGAAGTCATCAGCGATGTCCCCCTCGCGCAGGAACAGCATCCGATCGGACACCTCGTCCAGAAAGTCAAGGATGTGGCTGGATATCAAAAGCGTACACCCCCGCTCGCTCTCGCTGACGATTCGGTCCTTTAGGATGAGCGTCGTCTGGATGTCAATGGCGTTCAGGGGTTCGTCGAGCAGCACCAGCCGGGGCTCGCCCAGAAACGCGCAGGCGAGCGCCACGCGCTTGGCCATCCCCTGCGAGAGCTCCCCCAAGGGGACGTCGATGAAGTCCTTGCAAGCGAAGGTCTCCAGATGCTCCTCGATCGACGCGGCCGTGTGGGGCACGCCTCGCATCGATGCGTCGAAGGAGCAGAACTGCCGTGGGGTGAAGGACGAGATGAGGAAGGTAGACTCTGGCAGGTAGCCGATCGCCCCTCGGGGTATCTGCCTGCCGACCCTGCCGTCCAAAGACCAGCTTCCCGTGAACTCCTCCGACACCATGGACAGTATGCCAAACAGGGTGCTCTTTCCCGCCCCGTTGGGCCCCACGACGGAGCACACCTCGCCTTGCCGGACGCAAAACGAGACGGGGCCAATCCCCTTGCCCGACGCGAAGCGTCTCTCTACCCCTTTGAGCTTAAGCATGTCCCCTCCAAGCACGTCTGCCCCATCCGACGGCGACCACGACCAGCGAGGCCACCTCGATGAGGCCCAGCGCAAAGACGCCGCACCCTATCGCGGTCTGCCAGAGGGACAACAGCGGCCTCTTCTCGAAGACAAGAAGCATGGCCGCCCCCAAGATGAGCTGCAGCAGGCAGCAGGGGATGACTGCAGGCAAGAACGAGGCGCCCACAGCGCCCGCGCCGCCAAAAAGCAGCGAGATGGGCACGGTCGCGATCACGCAGGCGGTCGCGATGCAGGCACCGGGAATCACGAGGGCCAATGCCCGCACAAGGAGGCCCTCACGGTAGTAGCGCTCCTGGAACTTCACGGCCGGGTCATCGTAGACAAGGGCGAACTCCATCAGGATGCAGGCGGCGGGAAACCTCACGACGATCATGTAACCCACAGGCGACCACTGGAGCGCGCAGAACACGCAATCGATGCACAGCCACAGGGCGACCTCAAACAGCAGGGCTCTCTTCTTCGCAAGGAGGGCGTTTCTCTGCGCCCTGCAGACCAACCGGTTCGACGAGAACACGATCGCGCGCGCTCGCCTGCGCGCCGCCGCGTGGACCAAGCCCCCTCGCAGCACGACGGTGGCCACCGCAGCCCCCAAGGCCACGAGACCGGCGCACACAAAGGCAGCCGCAGCCAGGGATATGAGCAGGCTTTGGGTGAGCGCCAAGGCCATCACCCCAACGGACACGCCCGTGATCGCCGCGCAGGGCAACGTGAGGGCGGCTCCGAGCCTGAGAAAGTCCTCATTGCCAAACCCACAGAACCTCAGGTAGGACACGCCCTGGGCACGAAGGTCCCTGCGCAAAAACTCGCTCGGGGCGCTCAGCGCGACAAAGCAGAGGCCCGCAAAGATCCCCAGCGTCGCGGCAAGGCGGATGCCAAGGGCCACTGCCCCAGAGGACAGCCTGCCCGCGACGTAGATCGACAGCGCAACAAACAGCAGGCTGACGATAAGGCAGGAAAACCATGCGCTTTTCTTCAGATAACGTACGCCCCCGCTCGCAAGGAGATGACGCAAGAAAGAGCCGGTCATGGTCATAAACACCTCCTCCGTGTACCTCTGGTGTACCGTCTGGCGGGCGAGCGTCACGCACCCTCCCGGCGACTCGTCCCTAATGGGCAAACATCACACGCTCGCTCTTGAAGAGGCGCTCCAAGACGAGCAGGCCAAGGAGGGAGAACGCGACGTTGCTCGCTATGCAGACGGCTATCGATGCGAGGTCGATCCTAAAGGACAGTATACCGATCATGGACTCGACCCCGTTGTAGAGAGGCAGTGCGTAGAATAGTGGGTTTGTCTGGACTCCCTTGGACGCTATCCCCACTATGCCAATGCCCATCACGGCCATCATGATCGGGGTGAGCCACGTCTGCGCCTCCTTCGTGGACGTGGCGAGCGTAGACACGATGACGATGATGGTGACCACCAAAAGCGTGACCGAGAGCACGACAAGGCCAAGCAGGCATAGCTCCACTGGCCCATAGCTGCCTGCATCAAACTGACCCCGCATGAGGGAGGGTAGGCTCAAGAAGATGCCGATCGAACTCGATGCGGCAATCGCCAGTCCGATCAGAGAACACGCGAGGATCTTGCCTCGCGCGATGTCCTGCCTGTTGATGGGGGTGGCCAGAAGGGTAGCTATCGTACCACGTTCCTTCTCGCCGGCGATGGCCTCAGCCGCGACCGACATGCTGCTGCTGAACACAAGGACCAAGAGCATGAACGGTACGAACGCGACGGCAAACTGGCTCGTCTGGTCCTGGCTGCGCATGAGGTCATAGCCCTCACCCGTACGGTTCACGTCAAAGCGGTTGTCAAAGGACGTCTCGTACTGGTCGAGCATCGTCTGGATGGTCGTGTAGGCCAGAGCTGACTTCGTGTCGGAGGAATTGTAGTAGACCTCAACCTGCGGAACGGCGCCGCCGGGGCCTGTCCCCACCTCGGTCTGCCTGTCAAAGTCCTCGGGGAAAGCTATGTAGGCTTGGGCTGACCCGCTCTCTATCTGGTCGTGCATCTCTTCCTTGGTCGGCAGGCCTGAAATCTCCGTGATGGTCATGCCTGCGCTGCTGGCAATCTGCCCGATGTTCTGCGAGGGGTTGACGGCATAGATTGTCAGCTCAGATATGCTCTCTGCCTTGTTGGCGCTCGTTCGGAGCGTGTTTCCCATGATCGTCCATAGTAGGAATATGAACAGGCCGAGCAAGATGATGGCTGCCGCAGCGCTGGCCTTATTGTGGAGGAACCTGTCCATCTCCTTCTTGAAGATGCTGAGTGTGTCGTTTCTCATCGTTGCCCCCGTGTCCCATCGTACAGCTTGAAGAACAGGTCTTCCAGGTCACTGCCCGCAGAGAGCGAGGAGAGCGAGTCCTGAAAGACCATGCTGCCGCCTATGATGATGCCGACTCTGTCACATACCCTCTTGACCAGATCGAAGAGGTGGGTTGAAAGGATGATGGTCTTGCCCTGCTCCCTCATCTCGAAGATGAAGTCTGTGACGGTTTTCGCGGCCACAAGATCGAGGCCGTTCGTAGGCTCGTCAAAGATGATGACCGCAGGGTCGTGGGCTATGGCCACCACGAGGGATGTCATCTGCCTCATGCCCGTCGATAGTTCCGCGAGCTTCATGTGTGAATACTTGTCGATGCCAAACTGCGCGAACAGGAGCCTTTTTCTCTCTGACGCCCACTCTGGGTCAACGTGATGGAGGCCGGCAAAGAAGTCGAACAGGTAGCTGGGAGAGAATATCTCCTCGAGCCTGAGCTCGCTGGTCAGAAACCCTATGCAGCCCCTCACGCCCTTTGGGTCGGCTGTGATCGAGTGACCGTGGATGATGGCCTCCCCGCTGTCGGGCGCGATGAGGGTTGACAGGAGCCTGAGCGTGGTCGTCTTGCCGGCTCCGTTTGGTCCGAGCAACCCAAACACCTCGCCTTGCGTAACGCTAAAGGAGAGTCCATCAACTGCGACGATATGCCGCTTGGCAGTCCCCTGCTCCTTCCTCTGCTCCCTTGAGAGGGGAAATCGCTTTGTAAGGCCCGTCACTTCTATCTGTAGATCCAAGCTCATATCGTTCTCGCTTCTTCCTCCTCAGGGCGGATGTTGCAGTCATCCGTTTCGATGGATGGGAATCGTAAGCTATGCCCATGCCCCTTACGTACGGGTAAGGCAGCACTATGCTGAACCTGAGAGACTTGCTAATGAGACGATATACTAACATTGTAAATAAAAGGACATACAGTGACTATGATATGACGAGCTGGTTTTATATCTTACCCGGACGGGATCACATAGCGATTTTAGGGGATCCTCCCAGTTTTTGATGGACATAGGTTCTCGGCGCCAACGCAGCGCAAGAACATAGGATGACAACCCATGGGGCCGGTGATGGCGTCTGCACCGGCGCCTACCGAGAGGGGCGACGGAGACCGGCCTGGCAGCATCGCGGCACAGCACCTGCCTGAAACGCACGGGGCATCAGGGCTACGATAGGCGGTAGCAATGGAAGACAACAACTCGCTGGGAAGCACCATTCGTCTGCTCAGAAAGGAGAGGCACCTCACGCAGGAAGAGCTTGCCGAGGGCATATGCTCGCCCGTTACCGTCTCGCGCATCGAGACCGGAAGGCAGATGCCCACGAAGGTCGTGCTCGATGGCCTGCTCTCCCGTCTTGGGGCCAGCACCTACCAGCTCTGCGACGTCTACTACAAAAACGAGCGCGACAGTGAGTTCGCACGGGCTGCCAAGCGCACCAGGGCCCTGCTGCACCGTGGGAGACCGGACGAGGCACGCGAGCTGCTTGACTCCATGGACGAGTCGTCTCGCGAGAGACCAAGCTACCGGCAGCTCTACCTCATGCTGAACGCATCTACGCTCATCACGATAGATGGTAGCGAGCTGGGCCGAGCGCTCGACCTGCTCGACCAAGCCATCAGGCTGACCAAGCCGACACTGAGGCTCGATGACTTCAGGCACACGCTGCTGTCTCCGACGGAAGCCGAGTGCATAGGCCTCATGGTCCCGACACTGTGCTACCTAGGACGGCATGCCGATGCGTCACGTCTTGGCGAGGAGCTCATCGAGTCGATGGACAACCAGGACAATGGCACGCAGGACTGGGCCGATGACAAGATTGGCTGCGAGCTCAACCTTGCGCTGAGCCTCGAGCAGGAGGGGCGCTACGCCGAGTCCCTCCGCTACATCAAGCGCGCCCACAGCGAGGCCCTTGACGAGGGGATTCTCACATACATGCCCGTGATTCTCTACGCGGAGGCGCGCGTCAGGTATCGCGAGGGTCAAAGGGACGAGGCCCTGGGCATCCTTAGGCACATCGCCCCGTACATGGACCTCACGGGGCAGCATGAGCACGCTGCTGCAGTACGGAACTGGGTCCAGGAGAACATGGGCGTGAGGCTCTGACGCGAACGCCCGCGCCCCGTCATCTTTGTGACATAGCGTCTCACGAACGTTCAAATGTACATCATTCGATATGGAGTCATGCCGCCATCCCTGCGATGATGCACGTGTCATCGTAAGGAGGCACATCGGTATGCGAGGAATGCGGTACATACGAAAGCACATCGGCACCAGGGAGCTTGCCTGCTTCTGCGTGGTCGATTTTCTCTTCTGCTTGTCATCGATGGGCATAGCGCTCCTGCTCAGCGCCCTGCTTGACGCCGCCACAGCCGCCGTGGCCGTTGGGGACGTCTCTCCGATGATGCACCTGGCCCTCGCGTCGTGCCTGTACGCACTGGTACTTGGAGCCCTGAGCCTTGCCTCCGACGTCCTGAGGGCGCTCATCGTCAGGGACGCCATGGTCAACATCCGCGAGGGAGCGGCGCGCGGGATGATAGCGGGCGCGTCGTGCGGTCGCGTCTGCGACAGTGCAGAGCAGCTGACCGTCCTCGGCCAGAACATGGACGTGCTCGAGAACGACTGCATCACAGGCTCCCTTGGCATTCTGGAGTCCGTCTTCAAGATCACCATAGGCTGCATCATGCTCGTGCTGATCAACCCGCTCGTCGCGCTGATCTCCCTTGCGGGCATGGCTCTGCCGACGTTGGTCCCGCAGCTCTTCGGGAAGCGCCTGTCCTGTCAGCAACAGCAGGTTGTCGAGGATGCTAAAAGCTATAATGGGCGCGTACGCGACACCGCCCAAGGGGGCGAAGTCATACGATCGTTTCATGTGGAGCAACCTGCGCTCGACAAGCTGAGTGGGATGATTGGCCGCTACCAGAGGCATAAGGCCGACCTCAACATGACGATGGCGTGCGCTCGAAGCCTCGCAAGCGTCGCTGGCATCGCGATGCAGTTCTGCATCATGGGTATGACGGGCGTGTTCGCGATATGGGGTTACGTCACCATCGGCAGCATCGTTGCCGTCACGCAGCTCTCGGGCAGCGTCATCTCCCCTGCGACGGAGCTGTCCGACAAGATCAGCAAGCTCAAGTCGACCTATCCCATCCTCGACAGGCTCGACAAGCTGAGCGACGTGCCGAGCGACACGCCGGGTGCCAGGCAAGAGATCGCGGTGTGCGAGCCGAGGCGCTCCATCGAGCTCGACGACGTGAGCTTCTCTTACGGCGATACGGGCCCGGCCGAGGGCAGACTCTCCAATGCGCCCACGACCCTGCGCAACTGCTCGAAGCACTTCGACATCGGCAAGAAGTATGCCATCGTGGGAAAGAGCGGCTGTGGCAAGTCAACCTTGTTGGAGCTCTTGGGCGGATCCTTACGCCCCAGCTCAGGCCACCTCCTCGTGGATGGCAGGGCAGGCTGCGTCCCCGATGCGGCCTGGGTGCACCAGAACGTCTTTTTGTTTGATGACACGCTGCACGAGAACATAGGGCTTGGAGGGACGTTCACGGACGAGCAAATAGGGAGCGCCCTGCGCCTTGCCGGCCTTGGCGAGGTGGTCGCCGCGCTGCCTGATGGACTGGACACGCCGGTCGGGGAGGGCGGGGGGCGCCTCTCTGGTGGGGAGCGCCAGCGCGTGGCCATAGCCCGCGCCCTACTCTACGGCAAGACGACTCTGCTCGTGGACGAGGCGACCTCGGCCTTAGACAAGGAAGCTGCCGCACGGGTTGAGGACACGCTACTGGCCCTCGACGGGGTGACCCTGATAGCCATAACGCATCAGCTGGATGCGGAGCATGCCATGCGCTATGACGAGGTGCTCGAGATGAGAGACGGTCGCCTTGCAGCCATATAGCTGACCGGCTTTACCCCGGCAGGTGACCCGGATCCAGTGGTTGCGGCCATCAATATCGTACACTTTTGCCCCATATCGTGGTGATATAGCCGCATTCATGCAATTTGTGTACACTGTTTGCAAGCGTAATCGGTATCGCCCTATGCAAGGGGCGTGCGGCGCCAACAGGGATGGCGCGATGCTAGGGTGCAGCGCCATACGAGAACACGGCACCGCGTGGCGCAAGGGAGAGGAGCGCTGTGAATATCACCATCGATGGGCTGGCTGCCCTGCGGCTGATCCGCGCGGTACGAGCACAACGGATTGAGGACCTTGGTCCCGAGGTGCTCTCCCTGCGCACGGGCCTCTCTGTCCCTGTCTTTGCCGAGGGCAAACGCTGGTCTGCCAAGCGCCTCTCTACGGCCTTGGCGCGCTTCGAGGGCCTCTGTCCCTTTCCTGCAAAACGACCACTCGACATCGCGGTTCCCGCCAAGGACAAACGCCTGCGCATCTCTGGGATCAAGAACCACGTGTACGGACACCCACTTCCCAAGAACGCTTTCGTCGATCTTGGCTGCGGCGTCTCTGTGGCAGGACCCGAGCTTCTGTTTGTCGAGATGGGCGCCTTTATGCAACCCGCAGTCCAGCTTATGTTGGGCCTTGAGCTCTGCGGTCGCTTCTCTCGCGATCCCATGGACCCGCGCGATGGTGAGGTGAGTTTCAACATTGAACCCGCGACCACGCCAGAGGCCATCCTCTCGTATGTGGGGGCCTGCAGGGGCATGGCGGGACTCAGGCAGACCCGCGAACTCGCCCCTCTTGTCTGCGCGGGGGCATGGTCACCCACCGAATCCCTTATCGCTGCACTCGCGCTGCTCCCCTACCACCACCTGGGATATAACATGGCGCCGCTCACGCTCAGCCCACGCGTACGCGTGAGCGATCCATGCATGGACGCGGATAGCTCAGCTGTGCCTGTGGATATTCACACCAATGCCACCCATTCTCGCGTGCCAGACATCCTCTTTGGGAAGACGGGCGTGGGCCTTAACTACGACGGGGGCGTCCACCTGGAGCTCGAGCAGATTGCGCATGTGGCTGCCGAGGCGTCCCTGGCCACTGCCGAGACACCTTCGGCCCATGGGGTTGGCAGCCCTACCGATGGGCCCCGCGCAAGCAACATGGTGGTTGCCAGCCAAGCCGTGCAGGCTGCGATCCGTCAGGTCCGTGATAAGTATGTGGATGACCGTAGGCGCGACAGAGACCTATGGTCCCAGGGTCTGGCGGTCCTGCCGGTAACGAGAGAGGACCTCTACCAGAAAGGAGGACTCGATACCCTCATGATGCGGGTCATAGATACCATCGAGCACCTGGCCAAGCGAAAGGACACGGCTCGTTTTGAGGTGCCCGCATCACCCGCGCTCGCCCGGATGCGCCAGCGGCTTATTTGGATGCTGCTGCCAGGGGCGCGGGGCCGCCAGCTTGCCCGAGAGTATGAGCGTTACATGAGCGCGCCTCACGGCCACATAGAGGAAGTGACCATTGTGTTCGTCTAAGGTCCACGCGAGGATGCCGGCGTGATGGGCCGGCGCGTGGGTGCGAGACGGCACGGATACGGGGTACTTAAACAGTGTACACAAATCGCTGATTTCCAAGCAAAATAGCCGAAATGCTTGATTTGTGTACACTAATGAGAATGGTGTCTCTCGGCCCACGGATGAACAGTGTACACAAATGGCGGAATTTCCAATAAATTGGCGTAATTCGCCCATTTGTGTACACTATTGCTTGTGCGCGCCGCTGCCCGCGTGCACGCCGTTGCTTGTGCGCGCCGCTGCCCGCGCGCACGCCGTTGCTTGGGCGCGCCGCTGCCCGCGCGCGCCGCTCTTGTCCGTCTCGCTACTCGACGACCTTAAGCGCCAGCGACAGCGGCACCTTCTTGATGTGGCGCATGTGCAGCAACGCCACCACGAGGTAGGTGATGAGGGCTACGACAAGGTCGATGATAACGATGTGCGGCGTCATCGTATAGACGTAATTGCCGTTTTGCGCAGCCAGCATGAGCGTATACACCACGCCGATGAGCTCCCTGAGGATGGGCACGCTCACGAGCAGCGAAATGACTACGCCCACCGTGATGGAGCGCAGGTAGAGCTTGTCGATCTCACGATTCTTGTAGCCAAAGACCTTCATGTAGGCGATGGAGCGTGCGCTTCTGTCGATGAGCGTCTTGGTGAGCAGGTAGATGACGATGATGAAGATGGGGATCGAGAGCCATGTGACGACGTTCATGATGTCGCCATAGCTGTCCTCAAGCTGGTTGGCAATCTTGTCGGCGTCTGCCGGGGTGTAGTCGGATGCAAGGTAGCGCCGGTTGAGGTCGAGCGCCTCGTTGGAGAAGTATCCGTTGAAGTAGCCCTCGTCCTTGCCGAACATCCGGTTGAACGTGTCGATGCTCATGTACACGTTGGTCGAGACGGCAAACGAGGTCGCCCCATCAACCGTGATGTCGTAGGTGTTGCCCGTCGTGCGGTCGGTGAACGCGGCGGGATCGCCGAGCGTGATGCCGCACTTCTCAAGCAGACCGGCGTCTGCTACGATGCGCCCGCCGCTCACGTCGATGCCGGTGTGGTATGAGGAGCCCTCCCGGATGCCATATATGGTGATTGTCTCGTTACTGTCATCGAGCGCGCGGCCGCACTCGAGCCGAGTGACGGCGAAGGGCTCTGCCTGGTCAATCGTGGCCTGACTCATCTTGACGGGGTTCACGGCGATGTCGAAATTGTCCACCTTCGAGACGTCAGCGACGAGGTTACCAAAGTCGTTGCGTTCGTCATCGCTAAGGGGAGCGATCTGCTCGCTCAACTCGTGCGCGTGCTTGAGCAAGGTGGTGAGCTGACCGTCGGTGGCACCAGAGAGGTCCACACCTTGCTTGGCCATGACCGCGACAAACAGCTTGTGAAAGTTGGTGTCGGCAAGATCGGTGAAGTCATCCACGCGATAGGCTCGCACGAGCAGCCTAAGCTCGCCGGAATCGTCCACGTCGGCCTTCGTGAGCTTGCTCATGAGGGCAAGTGCGCCAATGGCGTCCTTGTCAAAGTCGCGAAAGCTCGAGCCTGCGGCCCGCAGGTCATTGGCCACATCCTCGATGAGGCCAAGGTCAATGCCGGCGTACCTCTCGTTGGTGGTGATCTTCTCGATGGCGGCCCATGCGGCTCGCTCGTCGGCAGTGCCATCAATCCGCAGCTCGTCCTTGAGCGTGTAGATGTGCTCCGCCACGACGCCGCGCTTCAGCTCGACCGCATAGCTGCGAACCGACGGCATGACGGAGAGCGAGAAGAGCAACAGCGTGTTGGCGACGAGGATGCCCACGAACAGCACGACGAAGCTCGATGTGTTGCGCAGGAAGACGCGCAGGCGAAAGCGCTGCACGTAGCCCATGCCCTCGGGCAGCGACGACTCCTTCTTCGCACCCCTGCCACCTCGCACCTCGCCGCGCAAAAATTGCAGCGGCGTAAGGCGCAGCTTAAGCAAAAGGCCAACGAGAAGGATTGCGAACAGCAGCACAAGCGGCACGAGGACCGTCTTGAGGTGGATGTCAGGATGGAAGCTGCGCACGTAGGGAGGCAGGCTGTACGTGTTGTAATACGACTTTCGGATAGTGTTCTCCACCGGGATGGCGTATCCAAGGCCCAGCAGGCAGCCCACCACCCCCACGATCATCGGCAGCGTGAGGTAGTGCCTGACCAGCTCGCCCTTTGTGTAGCCCATCGAGAGCAGCGTGCCGATGGCACTGCCCTCCTGCTCGATGGTGGCATTGGTGAGCAGCACAAAGATGAAGGCGAGGACGATCGTGAGGATGACCGTGAGGGTCAGGGCCGTGCTGAGGTCGCCCTCGTTGTCGCCCGTGGCATAGCTGATACCCTGGTTGTACTCATAGTCGATCATGTCGCCCACCGAGACGCCATGGTCGACGAGCACCTTGACCATGCGCTTCTCACGGCTGACGCGATCGGCCAGGGACAGGTTGCGGTCACCAAAGAAGAACGAGTATGTGAAGGTCTGGTCACCCTTGGCCAGCGCGTCACGTGCCCCCGACCTGACTTGACCCACGCCAAACGTGAGGGCGTTGTACACGACGTCAGCATTGTTCTTGAAGAGCGTGACGTAGTCGGAGAAGGTCACGATGCCGCAGATTGTGAACGCCTTGCCGTCGAACTCCACGGTATCGCCCAAGGACAGCTTGTTGTTCTGCATGAACACACGGTCGAGCGCCACTTCGTCGTCTGTCTCGGGCGCGCGGCCCTCGGCATAGCTCACCTCATCGAAGCCCTCGCGGTCACCATAGAGGCGAACCGTCGTGTCGTCGATGGTGCGACCGGGGATGGTAAGGCTGGCATCGTAGCTAAAGTTCTCGTGCACCGTACAGCCCAGCGCTTCGATATCCTTGATGGCATCTGCCTTAGCCTTGAAGTCGGTCATGAAGCGACCGTCCTCGACGTTGTACTTCTCGCGCATGCCGCTCATCATGTCGATGTTGTTTTGCGCCGCCTGCATGTAGCCGTTGCCGAGACCTACGGCCATCATCAGCAGGATCAGCAGCCCAATATAGCGCCCGAGGTTATGTTTGATCGAGCGCGGGTAACGCTTGCCAAGAGGAGACATCTGCACGCCCCCTTACCAAGTCAGCTCGGACGCGGGCGCAGGGATGGGGTTGGCCTCGTCCTCGACAAGGAGGCCGTCGCGCAGGCGCAGGATGTGGTGGCTCATCCTGCAGATGGCATCGTTGTGCGTGACGATGACCATCGTGGTGCCAAAGTCCTGGTTAACGCGCTCCATGAGCTCCAGGATCTCCTTGGACGTCTTGTAGTCGAGCGCACCTGTGGGCTCGTCGCACAGCAGCAGGCCGGGCGCCTTCACGAGGGCGCGACCGATGGCGCAGCGCTGCTGCTGGCCGCCCGAAATCTGGTTGGGAAACTTGTTGCGATGCCCCCAGAGGCCAAGCGAGTGCAGCAGGTCGTCCACGGACAGCGGCTCCTTGGAGAGGTACTCGCACACCTCGATGTTCTCGCGTACCG
>ERZ772967.233-NODE-233-length-47597-cov-8.837870_pt1 | contig 47597 bp, 55 predicted proteins | sample MGYA00511677_ERZ772967 | MGnify/ENA primary metagenome ERZ772967 (study PRJEB29015, sample SAMEA2737931) | human oral metagenome | biome: human oral; feature: human-associated habitat; material: dental | place: China | collected 2146 ...
ACCACCCGGTGTGTGGTCTGTGTGACCACCCGGTGTGTGGTCTGTGTGACCACCAGTGCTTGTCAGCACTACACCAGTGCTTTGTGGTGGATACCACCAGCGTCAGGTGGTGGATACCACCAGCGCTGTACCGTGGATACTCCGGGGATACCACCGCCATATGCCCGCGGATACCACCCGCCTATATAAGATATGTCTGATGCCACTGCACCCGCATGAGGCTGGGGATACGCTGGGATACCACAGGCTTTAGCCCGTGGATACCACACGTGCTTGACCAGCGGGATGCTGTGTCAACACCCGGGCTGTGGATATGCGGTGTTGTTTAACCATTGTCTACAAAATAGTGCTTGACACCGGTGATAGCACGTGTACAATGCTCTCCATGGTGATCGATGACTGACGGGCCACCGGCCCTACGATCACCACACAACACAACACAACACACTTGAAGGAACCACATCATGTACACCCACGATAACGCCGTTGCCATCACCGCTGAACTGGCTGAAGTCATCGTCAACACCGCCGACAAACACCACATCACCCGTGATGGGAATACTGTTCGTGCACTGGCATTCGGTGCTGATCGGAACCAAGCCCGTATCGTCCGCATCGCTGGTGTCAACGGTGGTGCTGATCTGGTGTCAGTCACCGTGTCTGGTCCCGTGGTACGCCGTGTGCTGGACCGTGATGACTACATCATCATGGCTGGTATCGATGACACCGCCGACGTGAACGTTGAGGATGTTGCCAACCGTCTGATTGCTGCACTGGAAGCTTGACACTCCCGACGAACGGTATTGACACGGATTCTGACTGCTGTACAATGTTGATCATGGTAGTTGATACCACCGCCCCCAAACCCTCCTGGAGAACTGACATGGAACTCGATCTGATCACCGCCGCACTGCTGACCGTCTACGCTGTTGTGCTGGTTACCGTGTTGAGCATCTGCTTTGCTGCTGCTCGCTCGGATGACATGCACGGTGAACGTTGAACCCGGCTTTGCCACGTCTATAGCAACCGCACAACACAAGGACTGAATCATGATCGCACAACAGACCAACCGTGGCAACAAGCTCTACAGCCCCGCTGCTATGTACATCGCCGCCCGTGAAGGCCGTACCGGCAAGCGCACCCCGAAGGCTGCTGCTATCCGTGTTGCCAAAGCCGCTGCACATGAGCGTTTGACAATCTCCCACAAAACATTTACAAAATAATAACACCTGATCCCTTGACTTGATGTACAATGGCTTCACGGTGAACGAAACGGAGTAAGACACAAGACACACAACACAGTACACATACACTGGGGCAGTGACAGTGCCCCACAATATGTGGACTTAGTGGACGCCGGCCTGATGGCCAGATGATCCAAATCAGACCACATAGCGGTACCAGTACCATCTGACAGGTTGCTGTTCTTGGACCGGGAAAACACTGGAAGGGCTGCACGGCACGCCCGACAGATAGTGCCAACCACCGCCGCGGGAATGGGTTCTAATGCAACCCCCGGCCGCCCTCTAGAGGGTCTACCGGAAAGCGGACATCGCAAGCGCTCTGATGAGCCCCGATGAGATGCAAAGGATGCATACCAATGAGTGCTGCACGGTGTTGACACCAGTGCCCGCCCTCATCGATCTGCGTCCTCTGACGCCGCAACCACCGCCCCAGCGAGGGGCACATCTCGGAGTAAACATCATGGCTAACATCATCACCGACACCAAACGTCTTGGTCAACTCATCCGCATCATCGGCCAGCGTGGTCCCCAGTGGACCGAGATGGTCCAGACTGCTGCTGTATCGGCAACGATCATCGCCCGCCAGCACGGTCAGATTGGACCGATCAACAGCTTGCTGAAAGCAATGGCCGGTGCCCCTGCCAACACCCACAAGCTTCTGACCGCATGGCTGTACCGCAACGCCCCGATTGCCCCGCTGTCCGACGCCCTGCGCAAGGACTATGAGGCAATGCAGCGCGGTGAGACTGTCAAGTTCAGCAAGCCCAGCGCCCGGAAGGTTGCCGAATGGACCCCCGATGCTGATCTGCTGAACGACAAATGGGACGCCAAGCCGGAGAAGGTCAAGGAAGCACCGGTGTCGTGGGACGCTGCCAAAGCCGTCGAGGGACTGGCTAAACGCCTAACCACGGCCGCCGAATCCGGCCTGACCATCATCCACAAGGACGAAGCAATCAAAGCGCTGGAAGCCCTTCTGGCCAGCCTGAAAGCCTGATCCTGAACCACTGATCCCTGATCTGTAGCTCAACCGCCCCTGCTTGTCTTCTGATCGGCAGGGGCTTCGTCATGACCGACTGACTGAACAACCATGAACACTACCACGAAGTTTGCACAAGTGCAAGAACGCCAATGGGTTGATCTGTGGCTGACTGGAACACAGGCGTACCGGGGCAAGGCATTCCTCATGTCCAACCGCCCGGGCGAATCGGACACCGTCCTTGTACAGCTCCACCGCAAGGCCGGGCTGGTCATCGAATCGCACCCGTACAGCCGTGTACGGTTCATGCAAGCCACCGAACGGCCCGGTTTCCGGTGGGCCTGATGGGTTGAAACTGCAACTGCACCAACTGAATCCCTTGCCAATGCCCCTACGGCTTGAATACAGCCCCGTGGAGGCGTTTTCTGATCCGGGTAGGGTGATTGCCTTACCAGCCACTTCCAATCGATTCTAGAGGCTTCTATGCGGTTTGACATCACACCGAGCGTACGGCACCTGATGAAAGCTATGGCTGCCCCAGCCACGGCCACCGAAATCGTGATGTCCGTGGGCCAGTGGCGGTTGTACTGGGGACAACAGCGTAAGCTACGCATGACCCTGACACCCGCCTATGGTGGCAAGTCATGCATCGTACGCGTTTCAGACAAAGGCTTGACGGCGTACAAGAATGAGATAAGTACCTGTTTTCCAACGGAAAAGGACTCTCTACTTCAAGTGCTGCATGAGCACTTCAACAGGCATGCACGCACCGCCTGTGATGGCGCACTTGCAAAAGCGTAGACGACGTGGCATACTCACGAATGCTAGAAGTGCGTAGTCAGACGATTCCATGTGGCTTACTGGTTTCAGCCCGCATCCCGTCTGGTCAGGCAACGGCCCCGCTCTTGGCCCACCTTGTGGCGGGAACTCCCCCTGACAAAACGCACCTTGACTTCCCTGTCGGAACGGGGAAGGGTCTAGAAATCCTTCACCGGGTGATGGGCAAGCGAAGCTTTGCCCTTAAGTCACTTGGGGGGGTAGGGGGGGTGTGTCCAAAAACAACGCCGTAGGCGTCCGTATCGATCGTTGTTTGAGGTGCGGAGCACCGAGCGATCGAACAGGTACAAGGCCGGTGCAAACACCGGAACAACACAACCGAAGAACAGATCAAACACAATACAAGGCACAGATCATGGAAACAAAACACACGGTTGAAATCACCCCTGAAACACCAGTACAACACATCACCGTAGCAGAAGTGATAACACAACCCAACGGCTGTGTTAGAACCTATGTGGGCAGTATACCCACAGAGTGGGTGGAACGGATTCTGCAAAACGAAGAAGACACAGATCATCCAACACCCCTGCAGGCGTACTACAAAGCCGTAGAACTGGATAACCCAATGGGTAGCAAGATCAGAATCTACAGTGCTAACAACAGCCTTGATGCGGTGTTGTTAGCACTTCAGTACCTGACTGAACCGGATGGAACACTGACTGCAGAAGCGGATGAACTGTGGAGTAAACACTTCTACAACACCGGGTACATTGATGGTACATGGGTGTTGTACGGCAGAACCTTCGCTGATGATGAACGTGTTGGACAAGCTATTGCTGACAAGCTTGGCAACGGTTTTGACAGGTTCGATGGAATGGCTTTGCAACAGGTTATCTACGAATCTACACAAGGCAGGGGTGTGTTGGGTACCAAAGCCAATCTGTTGGATTGGTACAGAAACAGAACCCGTGTAGGGTCCTTGGCTGAAGAACTTCGTGATACGTACCTGTTCTAACCGGGCAGTGATACGCCGCCGTGAGGCGGCACTTCACTGAACTGTTGTATGAGGATTGAACCAATGAAAGACGTGATTGACACTGTAATGGCAACGGGTGCAGTCGTGCTGATGCTGGGCTTGGCCCTGTTGCTGAACCCGGTAACCATCGTTGTGATGTTCTTAATCAACCCATCGGTTGCTGTTCTGCTTCTGATCTTGGCACTTGTGCTGGGTCTGTTGGGCAGCCTGACTGGTGCAGTCCTTGGGGGTGTTTCGAAATGGATATCCTGATCGTCGTGGCGTCTGTGGGCGCCCTGATTGCATTTGAGTATGGCCGCAAGGCCAATGATCCCGCCCTCAAGGCGGATGCCCACGGTACAGCGGCTGGCCTGATAGCCATCGCCGCTGTGCTGGCTGTGTTGAACCTGTTCCTTTGCAATGCGTGAGGCGAGTATGTACCCGGATGACACACTCGAAGACACAGGCTTTGCAAGCCTGTTGATCCTTGGCTTTGTTGTGCTGGTGTCGGTCTTGGCACTGGCCATCTTCGGAGAATGACATGAGAGCAGACAAAGACCCCGTGCAGGCACGGGCTTGGGACCTTTGGCAATGGGGCTACGACGTGTCAGAACGGCCTCTACGGCGTTTTCTGATCGAGCATGAGGGTGACACCATAGAGCTGTCCAAGGACGGCTTGTACGCCTTCCTGACGCTTTACATCAGCCGTGGTGAAGAGTTTCCACGGGTGTGGCGTATCCCCATGCAGTATTACTGGAACGATCAGAAGACGGCAATCGACTTGCTGGTGTCGGTGCTGAAGGATGTGGAACGCTTCGGTATCCCCGAAGACGCAGAGCGTGTTTACGAATGAGGTGGATCATGATCTGGACATTGCTTGGAAGCAGCGTGGGTTGCTGGCTGATCGCAGAGTATGCACACCATCTGGCAGAGCGTACTCGCAACGAAGCGGACTACACGTGGTCCGCACCGCGCCGCAAGGCGCTGTACCGCTTGGCAGCCAAGATGAACAACGCCGGACGGTTGGCCGTCGGCCTGCTTGCCGTTAACCTGTTGTGGGCGCTGTTTGAACTGTTGAAGCTTGGGGGGGTGCTGTGAGCAAGCTCATCGTACCGCGTAAAACGGCCCACAAGGCTATGGCACGGGGGTATAGTACCGACACCTTCGAGCACTTCAGAAAACGCGTCTACGGGGCTGTAAAGGCTTCTGAAGGGCATGTGCAGTACCTCGAAGTGGACGTGCCCGCCGAAATGGGCTACGCAGTGGCCCAAACGAAGGATGGCCTGATGTTCAGCCAAGGTGCTGGGAAGGTTGAACTGCGAGTCACCCTGCCCATGGCGCCCCCGGTTGCCCGTGTCATCCTGGAAGACTTGCAGAAGGTGGAGCGGGGCATCCCCCCTGCTCTGTGTCACATGTTCATCAAAGGCGTGCAGAACGCCATCCGGAGCGCATCGTGAAGTTCGAGTTTAAGCACGACGATTACAGCACGTACACCTTCCGGGCGTACGAGACCAAGTATGACCTTGCTGACCCATCCTATGACCGTGAAGTCGTGCGCATCTACAAGCTTGACACGGACACCATGACGCTGGCCATCAGCAAAGCGGAGTATGCGGAACCGACTGTATACCTGCTTGATCAGGATGAGCGGAAGTTCGCGACACATACCCAAGTGTTCGAGCACCTGTTCATGACGGCGTTCGATCAGTCAAGCCCACCGGCGGACATGGAGCTGTCAGCTGTGCTGAACAGCCAGCTGGGTCAGGTGAAGCTGGTCGGGAACACCCTTGAATTCCCAGACGGTATCGAGGTGCATGTCACCATGACGGCGGTCGATGGGGAAGCCATCGTGGCATATAGCCGTAACGGCGATGTGTTCCACAGCACAGACGTAACGTACGCCGGGTCTCCGATAGTAAAGAACGTCTGGGCAGCCCTGTTCCCCGAGCGCTTCCAGCGGGACGCTGAGGAAGAGAAAGCACTGGCGATTGCTGAGCTGGAGAATGCAGTCCGTGCAGCCCGGCTTACGCTAGAACTGAATACTGAAAAACTGAAGAGATTGCAGAATGGATGACGAACTTGAAGTATTCGCCCAAGGGATTCTGAAGTTTGACACGCTGCGGGTAACCGAAGTTGGCGACGCAAGCCGTATGCCTGACGGCGTTGATATCACCGTTGGTGCCGGCAACCGCTGGTTTGGTATCGAGGTGTTGCGTCGCGGGCTTCTGTACTACAAACAGTTCGGAGACGCGGACACGGACCAGCCCAGCTTTGACGCCAAAGCTTGGGCGGACCGGGCAGAAGAGGTCCTCAACGGCTCAACTGCGCGGGCGCTTATGCTGCTGTTCCATTGCACAGCAGCTGTCAGCAGTATGAACGCGCAAGTGTACCAGATCGTTTACGAGAATATCGATTGGTATGAGGAGGAATATGGCGCACCGCCCGTAGCTGACCCCCATGACAAGTCCCTTGTAAGCCTATTTGACACCACGAATGAGGCTTACCTGCTTCTGCAATTCAAGGAGCCTAAGTACGCCGACACCTTCAACATGGCGATGCAGCGTGCGGTGGAACACGGGCATGACCTCAATGACGTGATCCAAGACCTTGGCATGTGCTTGAACATGCTTGACCAATACGATTTAGACTGAAAGAGGAAGATCATGGCTGAACTGAAACTGACCCAAGAACAAGCCGCCTTCTACAAGGACATTGATGCCCACAAGTTGGCTGGCGATAAGCTGCGCCCACAGTTCGTCCACAACGGCCGCACCCTGCAGGTATACCCCTATGAAACGTGGGATGCTGATGTGATTCTGATTGAAGGTGGCCAGGTTGCCCCATTCCATGAACTGGCTTTTCTCAACATCCCCGAAACCAAAGGGTTGAATGCTGCGGCGGTTCTGGCTAAGGTAGTGGCAGCGGCGAAGGCGCAGTACAAGTCCGCTGAAGATTCCCAGCGCTTCATCCTGCACTGGGCTCCGGATGTGCCTTACTGGTCAGTGACTACTGCAAGCGACGCGTACACAAACCTCGAAGCTGCCAGCCCCGATGGGGAAATGCATATGGTGCTTGCTGCTACTGGTGACAGCACCAAAGTGCGTATCCACCTGCCGAAAGGTCGAGCCGGTGTCCAGATGACTGTAGGCGCCCCGCTGCGGTGTGATCCTATTGGCCTGTCTGGAATCGTCCGCACTGCCCTGATCCGACTGGAAAAAGGCAGCTTCACCCACGTCTGATCAAAACCCAATCAAAACCTGAACTCAACAAGGAACCTGAATCATGAATAAGACCATCATCGCCCTGACCCTGTCCCTGATCGCCACCGTTGCCAACGCCACCAATACCCCGGGCGCAGACTGCGTCGGCGTCAATGCCTGCAAGACCAACTCGGACAACAAGACCTTCAACACCACCAACCAGCCCACGGCTTCTGTCAACGGCGTGCACTCGCAAGCACACAGCGACCAGACCCAAGGCCAGCACCAAGGCCAGACGGCCACGGGCGGTTCTGTTGGAAGCTTCGGTGTGAACTCCCACACCAGCCTGGCCACCGGCGGGTACATGTACAACAACAAGTCCCTGAACATCAACCCTGTCACGGTGCCTGCTGCAGCGATGGTGGCCCCTTCGGCCGAGATCAGCCGTATGGCGGACCCGTACTGCGGTCCTCGCCAGCGCGTGATGTCTACGGACGTCCAAGGCCGTGTGATCGGCCTGTTCGTGGACAGCAACGTCAAGCTTGGTGAGAACCAGTGGCTGGCCCCCGACTTCGACATGCCGTACCGTCGGGTGGAAGTCATGCCCGGCCTTACCCAACTGATCGGCCACAAGGTGCACGAGACCACCACGGTCTTGACCGTGTCCACGTCAGGTGCCATGGCCTTCGGTGCCAACGGTAGTTCTGGTCAGGGCGGTTCCATCGGAGGGTCCCACGGAGGTGCCCTGCAGCGTATGGTGACAACGATTCGTGTCCAAGAGTGTGTGGCCTACGAAATCACGCCCGCTAAGGCCCCTAGCAGGCCCGTGGTGCCTTCCAAACCGAAAGCCAAGGTGGTTGCCCCAACCAGGGTGCAGAAAGCCTCCAAGGCCCTGAAATGCGATTGTGAGAAGTGAGGTCTGTATGATCCAAGTGAAGATGCATCCGGACATTCGGCGAGTCCGGGTGTCTGCAGATACCCAATGCATCGTGGCGTACTGGTACTGGTTCGACGGTGAGGTGTACCGGGGTGACATGGCCGGCACCTACGCCGAGCTACACCAATGGGTGGATGATGTGCTGTTCCGGCACGGCCCTGGTGCCAAGGGTGAGGTGTACTTCTGGATCAGGGATCAGAACCAGATATACCCACTACTCGCGAAGACTGGGCTGTACCTCAAGCCTGCGCTGAAGCAGTTCCTGCACTACCTGCACCCGGGCAAGTATGTCCAGCCCCAGTCGGTTGGCGGGTGCAAGGCGGTGCTGGCCCTGCGGAACTCCCGATCCCCTGCACTTCGGGAAGTCGGTGGGTACCCAAAGGAGAAGGCCGAAGCCGTGCTGGCCATGCTCGAGTTCAAGCACGGTGACCACCTGAACTGGTGGTCGGAGGGGATGATGGAAGAGCTGTACAAGGCGACGTTCTGCTACGAACACAGGAGTGAATGATGCGTGACGAACTGATTGACTGGATTCTGGATGCCCTTGAAGAGTCGGTGCGGCATGACCTTCGGTACGCCGACGCCGACTTCGAGCTGCTCTGCGACACGTTCTCGGACGTGGCGCCGGACGATGTGGACGCCACCCTGTACCTTGAGGACAAGTACAGGGAATTGCCCTTCCCGGTATGGTTCCTTGACGCCACGTCATGTGGCGGGCGCTGGGGCGGTGTCCCCGATGCCAAGGGGTATGACCTCATCACACGGGAAGACGGCGACCACGTGACCATCTACCTTGAGTACAGGGGCTTCGTGAAGCCTCTGTGGGGCGGCTTGAAGTCAGACGATACGTCATGGGCTGAAATCTACGGAAGCGCATGCAAGGCACTGGAAGAACGGGAGCTGCCATGACTGTAAAGGATGTGCTGAAGGAACGGGGCGAACGGTATGGCACCTTCGCCCAGAACGGTGCCCTGTACCACGCCCTCAAGACCCTGCTGACAACCGAGAAGGCGTCCCCTGTACAGCAGATGTGCCTGGACATGATCGCCATGAAGCTGTCCCGGATGATCAACGGCGACGTCAACTACCGGGATAACTGGGTGGACATCATCGGGTACTGCAAAGGTGCCCTTGGGGAAGGCGATGAGTAAGAGTCTGTACCAGCGGATCAAGCAGTATGTCCGGCAGCTGACCAACTACCCCGGCACCCACCAGTGGATCAGCCACAACGGCACCGTGTGCATCACTTGGACATGCTGGCCGAACTTCAGCGCTATGGACGTGTCCGTAACGGCGTGTGGGTTTGGTGCCCGCGGACGTATGGGGTTTGGCAAGAAGGCCGCGCTGCCCGCTTCCTTCGACGTGTTCAAGGAAGTCCCACAAGGCACCATGCGCCGGCAGGTTGGGAAGGTACTGCGCCGGGGGTATGGGTATGTGACCTTCGAGTCTCGGGAGTACATCGTACTGCGGAACGAAGGTGCCCATCTGAGGCTGTCAGATGGCGGGTACCTGACGGACAAGGAACGTGCGCTGCCTGCGAACGTGGTGGCACACTGGCTGTTGTATGGCGTTTTGAGAGGATGAACCATGCGAGACTATGACAAGGGAGTATCGTTGGAGCTGGTGAAGAACGGTAAGGCAACCACAGTTCGGTACTTCCCGGAAGATGGCGTCGTCATCCGTACATCGGGCAGGCAGCGGATTGCGTACTTGGTTGACAAGGAACCGACGGATGAGGAGCTGTTCCTGTGGGTCACAAAGTGTGCCCTGCCCATTGGGGCTTTCCGGGTACGGCACTACCTGATCGACTTCAGTCACAAGGCAAAACGACTGTCGGACGGCTTGCTGTACCCGAACGGTGTACGTATGCAAATCTTCCCCGAGCTGATGGGCAAGCTCGATGTGTACCTGACCAAAGGCGATACGTACCTGGAAGAGTTCACGGTGACCCCACGTCACACTGTGGACACCATGGACGATGCCATTGCGGAACTCGCCCACCGGGGCGTTCTTTGAAGCTAAGACACGGAAGACGCCCCACCAATCGTGGGACGCGTGGATTGAAACGAGGATATGAACATGTTCACGAAGCACAAAGCCTACCTGTCCAAACTGACCGATCGATTCGTTGACAAGCTGCCGAACGTGATGACGGTAGAGGACGAGAACGGCGTTTATCAGTACCACGATGTGTTCTGCAGCTTCAAGGACGGTGCGTGCGGCTGGTCGGTGTACACCACCTATGATCACGACGATGACCGTGGCACCCTGCACGTAGCCTTCACGGACATGGACCACATCATCACCCGTACCATCCGGATGAATGCGGAGTTTGACCGGGTTCTGCTGGAGCTGGTGGTGTACGACATGCTGTCGAACTACATGGCGCTACTGGACAAGCTGGCGGAAATCGCTGAAGTGCAACCCGAACTGGACCTTGGAGAATGACACGCACTGCAAATGCGCGTGTGGATTGAAACGGAGAATGACCATGCAACTGAAAGACACCTACCGCAGCATGTACTACTCGTTCGAGAAGGGCAAATGGGTTCCAGAAGAGGAGTTCTTCCGGGATGCCCCGTGCCGTTCCTGCCCCCCTGCTCCGGGCGTTGTGTACCAGACGGCCAACCCGGTTCCCGCTGCCCAGAACGAGCCCCGCTTCATCCCGATCGAGGAGTGCTGATGAACTGGTTGCGAGAAGCGCAGGCCCTGCCTGTCGGACGCAGCAAGTGGATACGGCACGGGCACTGCAACAAGGATAACCTGATCTTGCACAACAAGCCTGACCGCTGGTCCGCGCTGTGCATGTGGTGCGGGTGGTATGCCCAGCAAATGAAGGAAGTACGTCAGGCGAAGCCCGTGGCCACGCCAAAGCCCCGTGAACTGCCTGTAGACCTGACGTTGGATGTTCCGGAAGATGTACTCGCAAGCAGGCTTTACCGGTACGGACTGCAACCGTCATGGCTGTTCGACTGGAAGCTGAAGTACAGCCCCGGCCAACGGCGCCTGTACTTCATCAACCCAGTGACTGGTGAGTTCGCCAGCAGGGCCACCACCCCTGATGGCCAGCCTAAATGGCTGCATAGCACCACGAGTACGCTGCTGAAGGCACGGGCCAACGATGACTTCACCATCGTCTGCGAAGACCTGCTGTCGGCCTTCAAGCTGTATGCAGTGTGTGGCAAGACGGCCAACGTGCTGTGCAGCCACGGGGTTCTGATGAACCGCGAAGCCAAGCGTGTCCTGGTGCTGTTGGGATGCCCGGTAGTGCTGGCCTACGACGGTGACGATGCCGGACGGCAGGCGGTCCGACGGACCACGGCGGAAGTGTCCCCGTTCCTGGATGTACGGGTGTTCAGGGTGCCTGAAGGCGCTGACCCCAAGGACATGTCCATGGACCACATCAACGAGGAGTATAAGCGTGTCATTGCAAACGACGATCCTGCACCTTCTGCGCGATCGCGGTAAGCTGAACCTGCTGGGTCCGACGATCCCCAAGGGTGATGGAATGGTCGAGACCCAGGCGATCATGGCCTGGTACCGGGCTTACCTGAAGAGTAACCCCAGTGCTGAGGAGGTCAGCCTGCAGGCCATCCGTGAGATGATCGCGCTGCAGGCGGACAAAGACCCCGACGGCACAGCCCTGATGCTGTCCCTGATCAAACAGCTTGAAGACAATCCACCGACCGAAGGTGAGCTGAGCGCTGTCAGCGACGTGCTGTACTCCAGGCGTCTGGCAGCACAAGCCCAGGGCATCATCGAGAAGTGGGACCAAGGCGAGGAAATCGACCTGGCCTTCGAGCTTCAAGCCGTTGCCCAGCATGCCATGAAGCTGGCCGGCATGGCATCAGCCACGGACTACGAGCGCACACCGATCGAGGAGCTTCTGGAAGAAGCCGACCAGGATGTGGGCCTGAAGTTCAGACGATGGCCAGCCCTGCGGCACTCGATCCAAGGGGTTCTGGGCGGGATCAGCATCGCCATCGCAGCACGTCCTGACCGTGGGAAGACCAGCCTTGTGGCGGCCATCCTCACGGACTGGGCAGGGCAGGCGTTCAAGCTGTTCGGTCCGGATCGTCCCATCCTCTGGCTGAACAACGAGGGCAAGGGCAGACGCCTGATTCCTCGCCTGTACCAGTCGGCGCTTGGCATGACCATGGATGATCTGCAGAAGCTGTCCAAGGCCGGCAAGCTGAAGGAAGCCTACGAGAAGGCCCTGGGAACCCCGTCAGACTTCATCCGGATCAAGGACATGCACGGGGCCAGCATGGGGCAGATCGAGCGCGTAATCGACGCTGTGAAGCCTTCTGTGGTGGTTGCTGACATGCTGTCGAACTTCCACACCGGAGTGCCTGGTCAGGCAGCCCATGCCGAGACAGAGCGGGTGTGGGAACTGTGGCGGGAGATTCTGGCCAGGCACGACTGCGTGGGCATCGGTACGATCCAGATCAGCCAGGAAGGTGCGAACATGCTGTATCCACCCCAGTCTGCGCTGAAGGAGTCCAAGACTGGTGTACAAGGCGCCGTTGACCTGATCCTGATGATGGGTAACTTCGATCAGGAAAGCCCAGAGCTGCGCGGCCTGAGTACCCCGAAGAACAAGCTGCAGCGTCCCCGATCACCAGGGTATGTTAAGTGTCAGCTTGTGTTTGACCCAACCAAATGTGAATTTGTGGAGATGTCATGATCCCTGCACGAACGATTGAATCCCTGCTGACCACCGGCGACAAGCGCTTCAACGTCAAGCTCAACGCCGAGTACAAGGTGGGCTCTGCGATGGTCACCGTTGGCGTGTACAAGCCCAAGGGCAAGATATACGCCGCTGGTGCCATCCGGTACAAGGACAGGCCGGCGAACGATCTGGTGAACAATGTGGCGCTGGAGATCGTGGACCGCCTGCTGTACCACAAGGAAGACCTTGCCGGGGCATGGAGCTTCGACATCGACACCTTGAAGGTAACCATCAACGGCGAGAAGTACGAGCTGACGTTTGATGCTCCGCTGCCCCCAACCCCGGATGTGGCGCTGCGGAACGGACTGGAAATAATCCTGCAGAGGGGGTACTGATGTCTGTGATGATCTTGGACTTGGAGACTGAGACCACGGGGAACCCCAAGGACCCCGTCTCCAACCCGTGGAACCCCGAGCTGTACATCGTGGCTGCTGGCTGGTGCATCGAAGACGCCTACGGCAATGGCACGATCGAGGGCCGGTACTTCGACGGGCCCACAGATGAGGAGTGGCTGACCATCCCCGATGAGGTGGACATGCTGGTTGGCCATAACCTCCAGTACGATGTAAAGTGGCTTATGCACCGCCAGCCCAAGGCCATGTGGGGGTTCCTGCACCGGGGCGGACGGCTGTTCGACACCCAGACCGCAGAGTTCATCCTCGGCGGCATGACGGAGCTGTACCCCGGCCTGGACACCACTGCCCCACGGTACGGCGGTACGCAGAAGGTCGATGTGGTCAAGGCGCTGTGGAAGCAGGGCATCAAGACCAGCCAGATCGAGAAGCGGATACTGTTCGACGAGTACCTGCTCGGCCCATCTGGGGACATCGAGAACACCCGGAAGGTCTTCTGGGGTCAGGTGCAGGCCCTGCAAGCCAAGGGCATGTGGGACATGTTCATGCTGCGAATGGGTGGATACCTGTTCAATACCATGGCGACATACAACGGCATGCACATCGACATGAAGTTGGCGGCAGAGCACCTGGCTGAGCGCGAAGCAGAGTACGAAGAGCTGGACAAGTTCGTGCACGAGTCCCTGAAGACACGGGCACCTGACCTGCCCGGCCTGGACTTCAAGGTGACGATCAGCACGAAGCCTGCGCTGCTGTACGGTGGGTACTACAAGGCCCGGTACAGGGGCTCGTACGACCCCCCGAAGTACGTCAAGGCGGACATGTACAAGGGCGCCGACGGGAAGTATTACCCCGCCGATGGCCCGGTGCCGGAGGGTGCAGTCACATGGGCCAGTGGGGTGAACAAAGGGGCACCTAAGGTGTTCCGTGTCGATACCGATGAGGAGAAGCTGCGATGGCTTGAAGCCGAGTACGAACTGCCGGGTATCATCCCGTGGGACCATCTGACTGACGCCTTCCGGGATCGGTTGGAGAACTACGAGACCACTATGACCCACGCCGATGGGTCCAAGGTGTACCCGACCGGCAGAGAGTTCATCGAGGCATGGGCCGAACAGCCAAGCATGCCAGAGGAGTGGAAGCCTGTGGCGAAGGCCATGGTCCGCCTCTCCGAGCTGGACAAAGAGCTGGGCACGTACTACATGAGGACCAACGGTCAGGGCGAGCAGGTAGGTATGCTCACCTACGTAGACCCATACGACAACATAGTGCACCATGAGCTGAACACGACATCGGTGAAGACTGGGCGCCTGTCCGGAACGAAGCCTAGAATGTTGGGCTTGTAAAACCATGTGAAATCAGGGAACCCTTAGCTGGGAATCCTGAGTGCCGTGCATCATAGGAAAGGCTATGCGCACCATTGAAGATATGATCGAGAACACAACGCTCACTCTTAGCATGATCGCTAAGGAACTGGGCGTTACGTTGAAGCAGGTTGGAAAGGTATGGCGGAAGTACCCGGCAGAGTTTCGTAAGCGCCGCAAGCATATTACGTACAGCCGGGCGCAGAAGATCCACACATGGATGATAGGACGGACTGGCGCCGATCACCCCAATTACAAAGGCGTGGTTGGGGACAACAAGGGGTATCTGATGATGCTCAAGCCTGATTGGTACACAGGACGCCGCGGTTCGAAGCATGTGTTTCTTCACAACATTGTAGTGTGCGAGCGCCTCAAGATTACTGAAATTCCGAGAGGCTGGTGTGTCCACCATGTGGATTTCGACCCGCATAACAATGAGTTTGACAACCTTGTCCTGATGACAACATCCGATCATGGTAAGTTACATCAATGGATGAAACGGCATGCAACGACTATCTCGAAAGAGAGTACACTCAAGTGGGTGGAAGCGCATGGCACACCCTTCCAAAAAGAAGGTGCTGTGAAGATATAGTCTGATCTGCATGGAAACATGCAGCTGCCGAAAGGCGGGGCAGGGAGTAACGAACCTGCCCGAACACAATGAATCTCACTAACGTACCGCGTGGAGACACGGCACGTGTGAAGCTGCTGTTCACCAGCCGGTTCAACGACAGGCTGTGGCTGGACAAACATCGACACGAGATTGGCGATGAGGTCTACCAGTATTGCTTGGAGGGGCTGGAGGCTGGCGAACCCCGGGGTCGGATGATCGAGATCGACTACTCGGCCCTTGAAGTGGTGGTTCTGGCTGCGTTCAGCAAGGACAAGAACCTGATTGACGCTCTGGTCAAGGGTACCGACATGCACTGCATGCGTCTGGCGTCCTCCCTTGGTGAGCCGTACGAGGACGTGCTACGGAAGTGCAAGGACGAGAACGACCCTCAGCACGCTGAGTACAAGAAGCTGCGGACCCTAACGAAGCCCAAAGCCTTCCAGTACCAGTACGGGGGCACTGCCTACGGCATGGCGTTCAACCTTGGATGTACAGTGGAAGAGGCCCAGGAGTTCATTGACAATGAACGGAGGCTGTTCCCCGGGGTTGAGCGCTGGTATGAGCGGAAGGTGTACCCGGAGATCGAAGGCACTTCGCACACCGTGAAGCTGGCCTACGACGATGGGGAACGCGCTGTGTTCAGGGGCACATGGACCAGCCCTGGCGGCACGGTGTACACCTTCGAGAAGAGACCCAAGGACGTGTGGATCAACGGCACCAAGACCGTTCAGATGCAGTTCCACACGCCACACATGCGTAACTTCCCGATCCAAGGGGAAGGCAGCTTCTTCGTCCAAGCCATGGCCGGGGAAGTGATGTGGGCCATCCTGGCCCGCAAGAAATGGCGGAATCTGGTGTACGCGGTCAATCAGGTGCATGACGCCCTGTACTTCGACACGCTTGACCGACTGGTCACACCTGTGGTAAAAGTAGTGAAGCCGATCATGGAATCCATCCCGGACTTCATGGCGGACTACGGGTACCAACTGCCCGTTCCATTCCCGACAGAAGCAGAGGCCGGGGCAAACCTGTTTGAGAAACATCACGTAACCCTGTGAGGACACGACAATGGCACTGAACAAAGCACTGCTCGCCCAACTGGCCGCCAACACCGAAGGCGTTGACCAAACCGTTGCCACCCAGAACGAAGGTGGTAACTTCAGCGTACCCCCGGGCCGGGCATTCGTCCGTTGCAACGGGTACATCGAGCTGGGCACCCAGATGCGCCAGGACTTCAACACCAAACAGCAGAAGCCGGTGGATAACCAGTTCGTCTGGACGTTCGAGGTGTTCCCGCTGTCCAAGAAGGCGGACCCGGCACAGTTTGTCAACGCCGACGGATCCCCGAAGGAAGAGAGGACCTTCATGCTGAAGATCAGCACCGGCGCCAAGTCCACTGCCTTCAAGGCGTTCAGCAAGCTGCGCAACGACGACCAGAAGGCGTTCCCGGAGCTGATCGGCAACCCGTACATCGCGAACTTCCTGCAGTCCGACAAGGACCCCAAAGCCGGTCAGTTCCGACTGGACGAGGTTGGCCCGGCCATCAACCCGATCACCGACGAGCCGTACGATGTTCCCGAGATGGTGAACATCCGGTACTTCAGCTGGCAGAAGCCCAGCATCGAGCAGTGGGAATCGCTGTACAACAGCACGAAGGAAGGCCCGGTTCTGTCGTACTCGCAACGGCTGATTCTCGGTGCTGTGAACTTCGAAGGTTCCCCTGCTGAGCACATGCTGAAGCAGGCAGGCATCCTTGAGAAGGTACAGGCAGAAGCAGCTGCCGCTGCTGCCCGGAAGGCACAGAAGGCTGCTGGCGATGCCCCCCGCCTGGCCCTGCCGGAAGGCGAGGATGCTGAGGCTGAGATGATCCAGCACGAGGATGAGGAGGTGAAGGCTGCTGTGGTTAAGAAGGCTGCCTCAGCTCTCCCGAAGGTTCCGAAACGCATGCTGGCTGTACCTGAAGATGACGAAGAGTGACCTGCTCAAGCAGATCGCCGAGTACGAGGGTCCGGGTATCGTCCCGGACCAGGTGCCAGGCCGGGTCTTGATCCTCGATGGTGATGGGCTGTGCTACGACGCCGCATACACCGTCGAGACACTTGATGCTGGAATCCTGCACATCCAGTCGGCGGTGGCCAGTCTGATGCGAATGACTGGCTGCACCAGTGCCCGGGTCCACCTGACTGCCAAGGACAGCAAGAAGGCAGGCAGGCTTGAAATCCGGGCCTACAAGCCCTATCAGGCCCACCGTAAGGGGAAGCCAAAGCCCCCCTTGCTAGAGCCGCTCAAGGAGGCCATTACGGGCCTGCAAACGGCATCCACTGCTGTGTCGTACCACCTGCACCATGATGTCGAGGCGGATGATGCGATCGTCATGGATTCGGAGCGTCTCGGACAGCAGGGTTTGGTTGCCTCTGTGGACAAAGACCTGCGTCAAGTCCGTGGCCCATACCTGGACATGAGCACCTTCGAGATCGACAATGGTGCAGGGCCTGGGTGGTTGAAGCTGGAGCGGACATCTGCCGGGGCCTGGAAGCTGATCGGCCGTGGGATGGTGTTCTTCTGGGCGCAGATGCTGATGGGCGACCAGGCAGACAACATCCAGGGCCTGGCCCCGGCACCCGGCAAGACGCGTGCCTGTGGCCCTGCCAAGGCGTTCAAGCTGCTGGAAGCGGCCAACGAGGCTGATGCTGTACGGATCGTGCTGGAGTGTTACCGGGAGATTGGCCAAGACCCACTGCCCGAAGCCCAGCTGCTGTACCTTCTCAGACATCCTGATGACAACGTTTTGGAGTACCTGAATGGACTCGACCTTCCCCCAGAACTCAAACGATACCTCGAAGACTGCGGGGCCTGAGACTGGTACACCGGCGCGTAGCTTCCTGGACCTGTCCGGTGTGACTCAGTGCGCTGTGGAGTACCAGCAGGCTGTGCAGGAGCTGGCCCACGCAGTGAAGTGGTGCGCTGAGCGGATGAGCTACGGGGATTCCCCAGAAGCTGCAGCTGAGGCGTACATCGAGATGTTCGCAGTGAGGAGTCAGGAATGACAGACGAGACTCCCAAGAGGCGTATCAAGCTGCCCCGCAGCCAGATGGAATCGTTTCAGCGAAAGCTGTGGATCGAGCAGGGTAAGCTGTGCGCCATCTGCCAGAAGCCCATTGACCTGTCGGTGAAAGGAGAGGGTGTGTTGGACCATGACCACGACTCAGGGTGGATCAGGGGTCTTCTGCACCGGTCCTGCAACGCTGCGGAGGGAAAGGTGGCCAACGCCGCTGCCCAATGGGGCGCCAAGGCCACCGACTACCCAAGCATCATCAAGTGGCTGACGCAGCTGTTGGCCTACTACGACAAACCCCATCAGAAGTTCATCTACCCGTACCACGAGGACAAAGACAATGAAGGCCGTTCAGCACGCAAGACGCGCACTCGCCAAAACTCGGCAGCTTCCCGTGCCCGAAAACTTCTGGCCCAGCGTCGTGCACGACGGGCCGAAGATTCTGGTGCTGGACATCGAGACGAGCCCGATGCTGGGCATGACGTTCGGGATGTATGACCAGTCCCTGTCACTGAAGCATGTGCTGCAGCACTCTGGCATCATCAGCTACTGCGGCATGTGGCTGCACGACGGCAAGCCCTTCTACCAAGACCTGCGAGATCGTGACCCCTACGATGACAAGGAGCTGGTCGAGCAGCTGTACACACTTCTGGACACCTGCGATGTCCTGGTGACGATCAACGGCAAGAAGTTCGATGTCCGGAAGATTCACTACCGGTGCATTGCCCATGGCCTGGGCCGGCCCAGCAACTACCAGCACTGCGACGCACAGCGCCTGTCCCGGACCTACAGCATGCCGGACAGCCACAAGCTGGAGCACATCTCCAAGATTTACGGACACAGCCACAAGGAAGGCCATGGGAAGTTCCCAGGCATCGAGCTGTGGCGTGAGTGCCTTCAAGGCAACATCGAAGCCTGGAAGGAGATGGAGACGTACAACAAGCAGGACGTCGTAGCCACGGCTGAGGTGTACAAGAAGATTCGGGGCTGGGGCTACCCCGGTGTGGACCTGTCCAAGTTCTACGCAGACCAGAAGCGTTGCCCGCACTGCGGTGGTCAGCAGGTCCAGCGCATCCCCGGTGATGTGCACATGCAGGTCAACAGCTACAGACAGTACCGCTGCATGGGATGCCAAGGCATCCTTCGCGGCAATCGTTCCATTGCAAGCAACAAAGAGGATACCGGATATGTCCGCATCGTATGATCGCAAGTGGGAAGACATCTTCTACGACGAGCTGGCCGTGTGCGCTGAGACTGGCGCAGTCGGGCTCATGAAAGAACGGTACCACAGGCGGAAGCAGGCATTCGCTGAGCTATGGGCCGGGTCCGACCACTGGGATGTGGTCAAGGCCAAGCTGGACCGCATCTACCGGGAAGTCAAGCAAGACTACAGGATCGAGTGATGAACTTCGATGAACTGCGAGCAGCAGAGCGGGTTCGTGAGATTACAACAGACCACGAAGCCCGCACGAAGGCATTGGAGAAGCTCAGCTCCGACATGGATGCAGGCCGGTCGAACTACGGCGCTGCCCGTGTCTGGCTGGCCGTGCACCACAGCACGGTGCTGGAAGCCCTGAAGGTGGTGTTCCAGGACATTGGCCGACGGGACTGGCGGTACCGTCTGTACGAGCGTATCGGCCTCTCTGAAGTGGCTGCCATCGCCATGACCACCCTTCTGGAAGTCACCGTCCCCCACGGTGGTAGCCATACCCTGGCTGGGTACCTGGTCAGGACTGGCCGGAACATCCAGGACGAGGAGAACGTCGGCCTGTACCGCGAAGCGTTCCCACTCGACTTCGAAGACTCTGCAGAGCAGTCCCGTGTCGGTCGGAACATGGTGATGAAGGATGCCCAGAAGAAGCTGGGCTCGATGCTCTCCAGCCGGTCTTCCAAGGAGCTGGCCCAGCTGGGGTTCTGGTGCTACGTGGCCATGGACAGCTGCGGGCTCCTGCGTACCCTGAAATACCCCCGTAAAGCCACGAGAGTGGCCCTTGAAGGCGATGTCCTGCAGTTCCTGGGTGATTACCTCGACAGTGATCTGGATCGCGTCTGGAACCGCCAGGAGAGCCGGATGCTGGCGCCGCCTGACCCATGGACGAACAGCATGGACGGTGGTTACCTGACGCCGAACCGCAAGGCACAGGCCCCACTGCTGAAGCTCCACAGTGTCCGTAAGAGCCTGCGTGAGGAGTGGGGCCAGAACTGGTCAGCCCAACGGATGCCGAAGGTGTTCGCTGCAGTGAACTACCTGCAGTCCACTCCCTTCACAATCCATGAGCCCACCAGGAAGGCCATAACGGCCCTCTGGGACGCTGGAGGTGGTACCCTGGGTGTTCCCCTTACCCGACCCCCGATCGAGCCGCCATGGCCCTGGGAAGGGGCGCAGCGGCCGGATACGGATGAGGCGAATGCGCTGTTCCATGAATGGAAGGTCAAGAAGGCGAAATGGCACGTCCAACACGCCGAATGGCTGCAGCGTGTTCGTGAGGTAGGCGGACTGATCCAGGCCACCCGGGACATCGGAAAGCCGATCTGGTTCCCCATGTACCTTGACTACCGGGGTCGAATGTACTACCGGGGCATCCCCAATCCCCAAGGCACGGACATGGCCAAAGGCGCCATCCACTTCTGGGAGAAGAAGCCCCTTGGTAAGCGTGGTGTGTATTGGCTGAAGGTGCACATCGCCAACAGCTACGGATACGACAAGGCCCGGAACGATGATCGGGCAAGGTGGACTGATGAGCACTGGAACGACATTGAACGGGCTCTTGATTGCCCAGCCGATGCTCCCGAAGTTTTCGGGGATGCGCCTTGGCAAATGTTCTCTGCGGCTTGGGAACTCCGGGAAGCCTACCGCTCCGGAGACCCCGAAAGCTACCTCTGCGGAGTCCCCTGCGGCGGTGATGCCACATGCAGTGGCTTGCAGCACTACTCAGCCATACTCCTCGACGAGCACGGGGGGCCTATGGTCAACCTGGACAACGGTGACGGACTTGGGAACAAGGCCGACATCTACACCGGAGTCAGAGACTGGGCCGTACGTGCTCTAGAATCCGACTACAGCCCCGTAGAGCGTTCGGACGATGGGACTGGTGTCATCACCCTACCCAGCGGAGAAATCGTCTCTAAAGACCTGTACGAGTCTCGTAGGGCCACTGCCACGTGGTGGCTTGGGCGGGACATCACTCGGAGCATGGCGAAGAAGCCTGTGATGACCTACTCATACTCGGCAACCACCCGATCCGCCGGTGAGCATGTCTTCAACGAGCTGGTCGAGGAGTTCAAGAAGACTGGCGGGCAGTTCCGGATGAAGGGTGAAGGTTTCCGGGACAGTCTGTTCCTGGGCCGGTACCTGTTCCGTGGGGTTGAGTCGAAGTTCCCTGGTGCAGCCCGGGCCATGGACTGGCTGAAGGGGCTGGTGAAGTCCTGCGGGGACAAGCCCACCAGCTGGACCACACCGTCAGGCTTCATGGTCTACCAGGATGTCCGGAAGGACAAAGCGGAGCAGCTCAGGCTGTACGCCAGACAGGAGCTGTTCAAGGTGGTTGTCCAAGGGGCGGTAGACGAGACCGATCCCCATGGCACGGAGATGGCCATGGCCCCCAACGTCATCCACAGCCTGGATGCCAGCCACCAGGTGCTGACGATCCACCGGATGATCGAGCAGGGGCTGAGCTTCATGGGCGTCCATGACTGCTTCTATACCCATGCTGGTGACATGGACTACATGCACCGGGTACTGCGTGAGGAGTTTGTGGCCATGTACTCGGGCGACTTCCTGCGCCAACTCCGGGACCAGCTGAACCCGGAGTACGAAGACCCTCCGGAGCAAGGCGGCTTCGATCTTGGCCAAGTCTTGGATTCGGAGTTCTTCTTCTGCTGACACAAGGCCCATCTGGGGTTCAGGCCCCGGGTGGGCCTTTGTCGTTTGCGTGGTCCAAACTGGATGCCCACTAGTAGGAGAAGAAATCCGATTCCAATCCTTCACTGATCATCCACCTGTGGCTTCACAGCCACAAGTAGGTGCCCAGTAGTAGGAGAAGAAACCATCTCGGAACTGTTCAACGTTGTAGCGTTTCGGCGCCAGACGCGTTGGGCAGGGGTTCGCCCCCCTGATCCTCCCCGCCTTTGACCGTTCGGCCCCCATACCGGTCTTAGGCCCAGTCCCAGCGATAGCTCACCTTATCCGCACGTGGTGTATGTGTTGATGATGTATGCTGTTGTACCGGTTCAGACCCGGTGCCTCCTGGTGTTGACCTCCTGTCCTTCTCTATCAGACCCAATCCCGGGTTCTGGATTGAAGAGTACCCATAGGGTGCTTGTACAGGGTGGTACTGTCCTTGTGGACGGTTAAGACATAGCCAGGTGGTAAGGATAGATCACCTATCAGGTGCTCATCAGTGTTGTTCTCTTCTGTACGGTGTTGTACCAGTACAGCACTATCCTTGTGTCTATGCTCTTGTAGGCATACACAAGGATAGTGTTTGTATTGTTATATACCACAGCGGAAAGGATAGACTGAGCGGGTTCTGGTACGGGGAAGGAAGGGGGCGCGTTTTATATATATATAGAGGGGTCTGAAGACAAGCGCTAAGTGCTTGATTTTAAGGGGTTTTTTCTGTCAAAAATGGTGTCTTGCTCAGAGCTCGCACAGATTGTGAAGATTGTAACAGCGTCTAAGTACTTGATTCCATTGAAGATTTCGCATTGTGGAACAGGATCGGGTGCTGGTGTCCATCCTAGCCAAGGATCATGCCAAACTGGGTGCCCAGTAGTAGGAAGAGGACCCCATCCCGATGAACCTGAACTACCACTACAACTCCCCCGAATGGCTGACCCTGACAGGGATAGCCTGCAACCTACTGACTGAGGCGAGAAGCCGGTACCCGAGGTGGGCAGAGTCATGGACCGATGACGAGCACTGCCAGTACCTCGAAGCACTCCTGCTGGAAGACTGTGACCAATGGGTGCTTGTGGCTGTGGATGACAAGACTGAGGAAGTCACGTCCATGGCTATCGTGACCAAAGACATCGATGCCCATGTGGGGCACTGCTTCAGTGTCCTTGCGAACTTCAACCGGACCGACGCTGTGGACACACGCTTCCAGCGGTACGTCCACCGGTTCGTTCAGCGACTGTCCCGGGATGCGCAGCGTCCCTACTACTGCTACACACACATGCTCCCTGATGGGTCTGGGTGTGTGACCAAACACATGAAGGTACCCTCATGAAGAGCAAACTCATCCGGAAGCCCCTGCACGCGGTTGCCAAGCCCCTTGGGCTGTCTGGCGTGACCGACCAGCTCACTGGCATGGCCAAGCCACAAGTCCCCGACGCTGCCACGGCGGCTGTCAACAACGGCCCGTCGCCTGTCGAGCAGTCGCAGATCGCTGCCAACAACGCCATCGCTGCGGCGCAGGCTGCGGCCACGAACCTTCAGCGGAACTTCTCCCAGAACCTCCAGAACCAGAACGTGTCCCAGGTGGTCCCCGGCGGTGACGCCGCTGTGACCAGTTCCGGCACGTCTGATCCCCGCCGGAAGCGGGGTCTGCAAGGCGTCTGGTCTTCACTCGGATTCTGAACCATGTCTGGCACGTACCTCACCCCAGATGCCGCCTTCACCGAACTGCAGGATGGCGCTGCGCTGCAGGCGGCCAGAACATACGCCAAGTATACCATCCCGTCCCTCGTACCCCGCCAGGTAGAGGTCGGGACGCGGGAGTCTACACGTACGTGTGCTCCCAGCATCGGAGCTACGCTGGTGAACAACCTCGTAGCCAAACTCGTCGATCTCCTCTTTCCAGTCCAAACGCCCTTCTTCTCGCTCTCATTCTCTCCGGAGATGATCAAGCGGATTCAAGATGATGGCCTGATATCGCAGGCTGAGGCTGAGGACCGCCTGGTGGAGTTGGCGAGGGCAGCCAAGAGACGTCTTGATGCCAACCAGGGACGGGCCAGGATGATGCTGGCCCTGTCCCACCTCATCATTGCAGGGAACTGCGCCATCCACCGGGACCAGAAGGCGAACACGCTTCGGGTGCTGGGGATGGGTAACTTCGTGGTCCAGCGGGACAACATCGGTCGGGTCATCCAGGCCGTGGTCAAGGAGCAGAACTTCTACAAGGCGCTGCCACCGGACATCAAAGAGGCCCTGGCAGGCACTGGGAAGTCCTACAACGACCGATCGAAGGTGGACATGTACCAGTGGATCGACCTGGAGTGGAGGCCCAAGCAGGCCGGCTACAGGGTCTCCTACTGGGTGGACTCTGTGCAGTACAAGCCGTCGGAGTGGTACCCGGAGAAGACCTGCCCATGGTTCTTCCCCGTGTGCAACCTGATCCCGGGCGAGCACTATGGGCGTGGCTACGTCGAGCACTATGGCCCAGACTTCCAGATGTTGGCCGAGCTGTCAGCTGCCCAGCTGTCGTACGCGCTGAAGATGCTGGAGGTCAGGTGGTTTGCTGACCCCGCCTCCGGTACCCGGATCGACGACCTTGCCAAGTCCGTGGACGGGTCGGTGCTGTCAGGTGCTCCGAACATGGTAGCCCCTGTGGAGCTGCCTGGTGGGCAGAAGCTGTCGGTGGTCATGGACCTGGTCCAACAGGCACTGATACGACTCCAGAAGCCGTTCATGTACACCGGCGAGGTTCGAGCTGCGGACCGCGTGACAGCCTACGAGCTTCAGCGGGATGACCGGGAAGCCGGTCAGCTCCTCGGTGGCGTGTACAGCACCTTGGCCTCTGAAGTGCAGGAACCCCTGGCCTACCTTCTGGTATCGGAAGTTGACAAGGCTTTCGAAGTCCATGTCATCTCCGGGAACATTCAAGCGTCCGTCGTGACGGGGAGTCCTGCCCTTGGCGCCAGCACTGAAGTCGATTCGCTTCTCGAAGCAACGCAGCAGATTGCAGCGGCTATACCTGTCGCTCAGCTTGATGCTCGTGTGGATTCTAAGCGAGTTGTTGATGTGATCCTGCGTGGGAAGTCCATCCCGCCAAGCCTCATCATGTACACACCGGAAGAGCAGCGTGCCAACGAAGAGGCCGCAGCCGCCCAGCAACAGGCCCAGGCCGCTCAGCTTGAAGCCTCAACCGCGGTGGATCAAGCCGCAGCACTTGGACAAGTCTTAGGACAATGAGCGTAACTCTGACTCAAGATCAGGTCTCTGCGATCCTGCAGGGCGTGCAAGCCATCGCGAGTGCCCTTCAGAGCCCCGTAAATGCCTCCCAGGAGGCCATAGAGGCACCCCAGAGCGCTCCGGAACCCGAGGTGGTGCAATCACCTTACCTCGGGTACGAAGAGCGTGTAAGCCCTTCTGGGGCCTTTGCGATGCGTACCTACGTGAACACGGGGGCAGCACCGAACTGGGATAACCAGGATTCGTCACTGACCGTAAACCTCGCCGGCCTGCCGGCTCATGCTGTTTCTACGTTTGGAAACCTCTATGTCCAATGAAGACCTCGAACTCGACACAGCTCCGGAGACAAGCAGCGTTCCGGAGAGCCCAGACGTTGCTCCGGTTGCAGAGCCTCAGCCTGCTGCACCCCAGCCTGCGGCTGAACCGCAACGGGAGGCTCTCGGTAAGCTTGAAGTACCTGGCAAGATCGCTGGATACTCGACCCGAGACGTTGATCCCCTGACCAGCTCTCTGCTCCAGTCCCTCGTGGCTATGACCCCGGGTGTGAACCTGGACGAGATAATGGGAGACGCTCTGGACTACCTGGACCCGAGTCGGATCAATGAGCATACGCTGAACCGGCTCCTGCCGGGCCGTAGTGCTGCTGTGAAGGGCATCATCACCCAGATCATCGACTCGGTCGGCAAGCACTACGAGGGAACGGTAAACGGCATCCTGAACAAGTTCGGTGGCCAGGAGGCGTACCAATCGTACCATCAGCAGTTCACCCAGCACGCACCGAAGTCCATCCAGGACCAGGTCCAGCAACTCTTCGACAAGAAGACAGTCAAAGGAGCCGAGCAGGCAGCTCAGATCATGTTCGATTTCGTCCAGATGGCCGGCCTGGTGCCGGATGGGACTGGAAAGACCACCCCAGTCAATGTGAACCCGGTTCCCGCAGGTGGTGGCGGTGCAGGTGGCGCGGGTACGTCGTACGCAGAGATGAAGGAAGCCCTGCACAAGGCACTGAATGAAGGCAAGCTGGACGCCTTCGACTTCAACGAGGACAGTGAGCAGCTGCTGAAGACCATCCTGGCCCAGCGAGTCCGTGGCAAGGCACAGGGCCGCCCCGGCAACCTGGCATCCCGCGACATCAACAGGCACTGACATGGCGTACATCATCATCAAGGCCAAGGACCAGGCTGTGCCCCGCAAGACTGGGGGCCTCAGCCGGGAACAGGCCAGCGAGTTCATCACGAGCATCAACCCCAAATCGTCCGACCTGAACGCCCAGTTCAAGGAAGTGTACGAAGCCCGCCATTACGGTAAACTCTCGGAACAAAGGAGCCGATAACCATGGCATTCTACTCGAACCAAGAAGCAAACTCTCGTGCTCACTGGGCTGGCGCCAACGCGTCGGTCGATGTGCACAACGAAATGCTGGAAGCGCTGATCGAACACGGTGTTCGTCAGAACTCCCAGTTCACGCAGAACAAGTGGACCCAGGTGAAGTACACCGAGGGTAACACGAACACGATCGGTCACCGGATGATCGGCGGAACCACGACTGGTGTCCGTCAGTACGGCGAGCTGCTGGAACCGAAGCGCATCGTGAACGAGAAGGTCATCATGAAGGTTGACCGAGCCGTTTACACGCAGGTCCAGACTGACTTCTTCGATGACTGGACGGCACCGTCCTTCTCGGTGGAGTATGCTGCCGAGGCTGGCCATGCACAGGCCAAGGAGTATGACACCCTGCACATGCGGATGCTGATCAAGGCCCCGAGCTGGGCGCCCCCGGCATCGCTGACAACCCGCTTCCCGGTGGGCCAGGCCACGAACATGAACGGCTACAATGCCCTGACTACTCGTGAAGCCAAGGCCAAGATGATCGCCGATCAGCACAGCGAGGCCATCCTGCGTCTGACGAAGAACGACATTGATCGTTCGGGCCTGATCACGCTGGTGTCCCCGGACATCTACCACGTGCTGTCCTCGTACTGGGATGGTCAGAACGCTCTGTGGCAAGCCACGGGGGCGGTCAACGACGCGGCTCGTCGTAAGCTGGTACATCTGAACGGCATCCCTGTCTATGAGACGAACCTGTTCCCGACTGGTGCCGTGGCGTCCAGCCCGATGGGTTCGCAATTCAACCTGTCGTCCGACGAGGCCCGTGGCCAGATCGTGATCTTCGACCCGCGCAAGGTGCTGATCACCCCGACGGCCAAGGAGCTGTATGGCTTCACTGAGACGTTCCCGTCCCAGCTGCACACCCTGATGACCACAATCCGGATGTTCAACGTGGGTCACAAGAACGGCGGCTCGGTGCAAGTCCTGCGCCCGGCAGCCTGATGTAGGCTAACCCGTCCCTGCCCTTCGGGGCAGGGGCTCTTCCAATGAGACTATGGACTTCCTCGTAGCCGTCAACACGGTGCTCAATCGTCTCGGTGAGGACTCTGTGGCCTCATTGGACGAGTCAAACTCTTCAGTCCCTACTGTACTGCCCCTGTTTGAGATGTACAGGGAGCAGCTCCTGCAGCAGGGATGGTACTTCAACAAGTTTCAGATCGAGGTGCCTAAGGACATCGTGTCCAATGGGTACAACCTCGGTCCCCAAGCGCTGGCCTTCGAACCGACTACGCCTGTCAAGGGCGTACTGTCCAGAGGTGGGCAGTATCTGGTCGATCCCCACTGGGGGAGCATCCAGCACCGTGACATGCCGGACAAGATCACAGGTTGGGTCACGACGGACATGAACTGGGAAGAGCTTCCGGTTCTGGCCCAGCAGTGGGTGCTGTGGTCCGTGGCTGCGGACATGTGCACCCAGCGCTTCGGTGACCAGTCTGCCCAGACCCAGTTCTGCCTGTCCAAGGTGCAACAGCTTGAGCCCCAGATGCACCTCGACCATGCTCGCTCGAAGCAGTACAGACTGACGTCCCACCGGGCCTTCGCCTGCGGTGGGGACATCCTGGAATTCAACGGATCGAACTATGTATTTAGAGGATAGCATGCCCCCGCTGTGGCAGGGGGTCACCCAGCAAGACCCACAGTTCCACAAGCCTGGGCAGGTGCCAAACCTCGTCAACATGTTGTGCGATCCTGTCACCGGCCTGCGCAGGCGTCCTGGGATCAGGTCCACTGCGGACTACGCCTTCAACGGCGGCTTCACGAACGACAGCCTGTTCCACCAGGTGGTCGAGGTCTCTGGTACCCAGGTAATCGTTGGGGTGAACACCCACACTGGCCAGCTGTACCTGTGTGCCCCGACCACTGGGGACGTCTTCACCCAGTGGGGTACGCACGACTACTTCAAGGCTACGAACCGGTACTACATCCAGACGGCCATCGTCGGGGACAAGCTGTTCGTGGCCAACCTGGAAAAGAAGCCCACAGTCGAGCGGAACACCACCACACAGTCCCTGCGTGAGTCCGGCTTTGCCTACGTGGCCTCCGGGGCCTTTGGCAAGACGTTCCAGCTGCAGGTGTCCTTCGCTGGGCCTTCAGTAGGCCGTTCAGTATGGTCTGAGTACAAGACCCCTGATGGTTCCCAGCCGGGGGATGCCGAGAAGGCCACGCCCGAGTACATCGCTCACCAGCTGGTGACGAACCTCCAGAACATCGTAATCAACTCCGGCCCCTGGAATGGCAAGAAGGTGTCGGAGATGATTCACATCGCCAACGAGGGTGGGTACATCGCCTTCCGGGCCAACCGTGGGTCAGGCACAGACCAAATCACATCGGTGACCTCCACCACGGGGGTCACATGGATCGTGACATCAGGTACCGGACATGTGCTTAACTCCGGAATGCTCCCCGGGGTGAACCACTGGCTGCTGAACGGTGCCGTGTTCCGTGTGGGTTCTGGCGACTCTGCCCCGTACTTCCGGTGGGATGAGAACCGTAAGGCTTGGCTGGAGACGGCTGCCCCTGGCAGCATCACAAAGATCAACAACGCTCCCGTGGCTGTCTGGTGGAATGGCACCACGTGGCTGCACAACGCTCCAAACTTCTTCTACGGCCGGAAGGCTGGGGACGATACGTCGAACCCCGAGTTTGCTTGGCTGACTGAGGGAATCTCAGGCATCTTCGGCTACCAAGGCCGTCTGGGCATCTTGTCCGGCTCCAAGGTGGCCCTGAGTGCCTCTGGGAAGCCCGACGTGTGGTTCAGGACAACTGTGACTGAGCTGCTGGACTCTGACCCAATCGAGGTGGCCACAAGCTCCCAGAGCGCCGCTACATACACCCAGGCCATCCAGTACCGCAAGGACGTGCTCATGTTCAGCTCCCAGCACCAGGCTTACATGCCGGGTGCCAACCGGGTGCTGACCCCGAGGACAGCCACGGTGCAGGGTATCGACCAGTACGGTGCCAACTCCAGGGTAGCTCCACAGGTCGTGGGGCCGACCCTGATGTTCTGCAGAGACCTGCCAGGTGGGTACACCGGTGTCATGGAGATCAACCCTGCCACCCAGGTGGAGGGTGAGTACCAAATCTTCGACAGCACACCACACCTGCCCCGCTACTTCAAGGGCAAGGCCCGGTTCTTCCGCGCATCCGCGAATGCCCCGATGGCCGTGATGGCCACGGACAACGACTACACTGAGCTGTTCGTGTATGAGTACGCCTTCGACGGCCAGGAGCGTATGCAATCTGCCTGGCACAGATGGGTGTTCCGTCACACGATCGTCGATGCCTTCTGGGTTGGGCCTACGCTCTTTATCGTGCAGGCTGAGGGTGACCGTGTGTTCTATGGGACCATCGACCCCCGCGGGGACGCTGTGGCCTTCCACCTGGACCACTGGAAGAAGATGCACTGGGATGGCCGCTGGTGGGTCATCCACAACACGAGTGCTCCCAGCTCCCCGTCAGGCGACCAGACGTACTTCTATGCCTCACCGACTGACCCAATGTATGGATCTGAGATCATCGGTTCCCCTGCTGTGGGGACGGTGGCAGCAGCTGGTCTAGCCTACATCTCTCGGGTGACTCTGCCAGAGGTTGCCGTGACAGGTACTGACGGCCGGCCTGTACCCCTACGGGACAGCACGGTGTTGCGGTATGACATCGGGCTGAACGATGCCTATGCCGTCTGGGCTTACCTTGGACGTGGGCAGTGGGGCAACCGCAGGACAGACATCCCGACTAAGATCATGACCCTGCAGCCTAGACGGTTCACCAATGGCCGTCTGCAGCTGGGCAGGTCCTGGGTGGTCCCGAGGGCATATTGTCAGCTCATCACCAGAGTAAAGGCGAACGACCACTACGTCACCCTGGAAGCAGTCTCGGGGTACCGGATGAACATCACCGGTGTGACTTATGCATTGCAGTACACACCTCTGTATCCAAGGAGACAGTAATGGTATGGTGGATGGCAGCCGCCTTTGCGGCGTCGGCGGCCACGTCGATCCTGGGCAGTCGGAAGCAGGCCAAGCAGGCCCAGGCTGCTGAGGATTGGCAGAACAGGTCCAATGCCGAGGCTGAGTCCAAGCAGATCATCAAGGATCGGTTGGCCGCATCGGTGAGGAACGCGTACGCTACGGCTGCCCGGGCTTCGGCCCTGGCAGTCCAGAAGCAGCAGCTGGCCAATGGCCAAGCCAACACGAGGGCCGCAGCTCTGGCGGCAACTGGGACGGCTCGGGCCAACAATGCTGCAACAGGGACTGAGGGGGCCTCGGCACAAGCCGTGGCCACAGACATCCAGATGAAGATGCAGGCCGATATCGATCAGCAGAACCTGAACTACAGTCAGGCTGTTGACGATACGAACCAGGAGCTTGAGACCCAGCTGATGAACACCAGGATTGGCGCTCCTGATGGTGTCCGGAACTACTACTCCTCTGGGGTGGGCAAGTCCTGGAAGCAAGGTGCCTGGCTTGGCCTGGCCAACGCTGCGATTGGCTTCGGCATGCAGTACATGAACGCCAAGGCCAGCCTGGGGGCTGGTGCTGCGGACAACACACCCAAGAACCTGGGATCGGGCCTGAGGGCTTCTGTGAACAGGGCTGGGGGCTTCTCAACGAACGCTGGTACCGGCCTGAAGATGGGCGGTGGTACTGGCCTACGACTGTAAAACATGGCAATCCTGCGAGACTCTGAGCCGTTCCGTCGGCAAACCGATGACACCCGTAAAGCGGGGCAGTGGTCTGGTATTGGCCAGGCTGGGGCCTCGCAGGGTGCATCGCAAAAGCGCTTCCACAACAACGAAGGCTTTTACAATGCACTGGACCGATTGGGGGATACCCTCCACAAGGGTCTGCTGAAGCGACAGCAGATCGACTTCGACAACGCCTACCTGGCTGGCCAAGCCAAGGCTGGGATTATCCAGGCTGAGGATGAGATTCAGAACGACCCGCTGACCCGGGACTTCGAGGTGGCTGGGTACCGCCAGGCCATGGCCAAGCTGGCTCTGGCTGAGGAGCAGCAGCGCTTCAAGGAAGACCTGCCGTACCTTCGGACCCTCGACGCAGAGGGCCTGGAAGGGTACATGACCCGCAGACGGAACACCCTGAACCCGATGCTGGCCGGACTGGCTGTGAAGGACCGTGCTGCTGCTGCTCAGCAGATGGCCGACCTCGACTTCAGTCACACCGTGCAGTGGAAGACCGAACGGCAGAAGTACATCATCGATGAGAAGATGGCTGCCACCACCACCCAGCTGGCTGCGTTCCTTCAGGACATGCACGAAGCTCAGGTGCAGTTCGACACTGGTCAGATTGACGAGCGCTCCTACCTGACCCGGATGGGCAGCTTCACCGAGGTGCTGAAAGCAACCTGGGATGATGACTCCCTGCCCCGCCAGGTGAAGGAGCAGTTCACTGCCCAGGCATTCCAGTCTGCGCTGCAGCAGGGTAACACCCAGCTGTATGACATCCTGACGTCCCAGAAGTTCGACAACAACATCGGCTCGGAAGAGGTGGACGGCCCGAACTACCGGGAAGCCAGTACCTTCCTGGCACGTCTGCCCCAAGAGACTCAGAACCAGCTGGCTGGCATGTATGCCCAGGCTGAGCAGAAGCGCTCCTGGATGAAGAACTTCCAGGGCATCCAGACTGTGGCTGACCTGCGCGCACAGATTCACAACGAAGCCTACACCGGGAACCTGCAGGACTTCGACAGGCTTACCAAACCCCTGATCCACTCTGGGGCCATGTCTGTTGACGAGTATCAGCAGATGCGTGCCCAGCTTCAGTACGTCCGCAAGACTGCTGATGAGAAGGCTTTCAGCCCAGCCCCGTTCCTGTCGGGTAACCTGATGGAGCTGCTGGCCAACGGCACCACACCTGAGAAGGCTGCCCAGGCCACAGTGCAACAGATGGCTGCATCTGGGGCATCCCCTGCCCAGATTCTCGATGCCATGACCACCGCGGCCAAGAACGGTATGGTGGCTGCAGCCGGGAAGCAGATCGGGCAGATGGCTGATGTGGCCATGCAATCCGTGCTGTCCAACGATGGCAAGGTGCTGTCCCAGCACAAGGAGATGCTGGACTCGATCATCCAGAAGATGGACGATGAGGACAAGTCAGGCAATGTGTACTACCGGCAGACCATCATGGCTGGGATGTCCCCGGAGATGCGTGGTCAGTTCGAGGGGTACATGAAGAAGCTGAAGGCTGGTAAGTCAGTCGAGGTTGCTCTGTCGGAGATCGCTAAGGACGAGGCTGCTGCCAAGGCCATGCCTGCAGAGGCCCGTGCTGCCCGTGCTGCACAGCTACAGGACGTGTACAGCAAGGCTGATGCAATGGTCCGGGATCACCGGGGCCTGTTCGCCACCATGTGGCTGAAGGCGGGTGCCCTGCTTGGTGGTGAGCAGTCTGCTGCTGAGCTGAAGCTCCGGACATCAGATTGGGCCTTCGAGGACAACCACTTCAAGACCCGCATCTACCAGAACGCAATCCAGGGTGAAGTTCGTGAGGCCATCAAGAACATCGCCATGGCCAATCCGTCCTACGACGGTGACTCGGTGATGGACCTGGCCCTGGCCGATGTGGCTTCGCGCACCATCGAGACGAAGTGGGGTCCGGTTCCTCTGCCCCAGGGATTCTACGACACCTTTGCTTCCAAGACAGGGCTTGGCCCAGGCCAGCAGTCCATGCTGGGCAAGGCCATCGATAACCTGACCCGTGCTGGCCATGAGGACGGTTATGTCCATGTCAAGGTGGATAGCAACGGCCGTCTGATGGCTGACTCGTACGACAAGTCCGGGAACATGGATGCTCTGGAATCCCACGAGCTGTCCCCCGAGCTAATCCGGGATGAGGTCAAGCGACTGACAGATGCCGAGGCCAAGTACAACAACGCCGTCTACGGTGATGGGTACAAGGCTGATGGCAAAGGTGGGTCGGTGATCTTCAACGGCGCCAACGCCGCCGGTGTTCCGCACCCGGTGATGTTCGCCGTGCGGTGGGTGCTGTCCAAGTTCGAGGGAGTCACAGACACCCCGTACCAGGATGGCAAGTTCAAGTCCGTGGGTGTTGGGATCAATGAGCAGAACCCACACTACCCCGAGTCCGCCCGGAAGACCGGCAAGGCCAGCCCAGAGGACATCAACAAGTCCTTCGCCGCCGCGTCGGAGGCTGCTGTGAAGTCCGCCAAGAACATCCTCGAAGGTCTGGGGATGAACGTAGGCAACTCTGCCCTGCTGGAGATGGCATCGTCCATGGCCTATCAGGGTGGTGAAGGCTTTGCGATCGGCAAGACCCCATCGGCGAAAGCTGGCAGGGCTATGCTGGAAGCAGTGAAGGAAGGCGACTACGACAAGGCCCTGGCCGAGTTCAAGAAGACCGCAGTGTACAAGGTGAGTCCCGAGGACCGCCGTCGGTACTATGTAGCACGGCTGCACACAGCAGCCACATCATCGAAGGTTCAGTAATGGCGAAATACTCTGTCCCAATGCCCGGCCGCTTCGGTGGCCTGCCTGAGATTCCCCAGGAAACCCTTGGCCCTGGCAAGGCATCTGCTCATACCGGTCCGGGCTGGGCAGAGTATGGTGACTACACAGTCCATGTCACTGACAAGTCCGAGCAGAACATCACCCCTGCTCGGGAGTCCAGAGCCCAGCGTGCCCAGCGCCGCGACGCTCTGGACCACAGCATGTGGGAGTCGTTCCAGGCCGGCCTCATGGAGACCATCCCTGCCAAGGTGTTGGCAGCGACGTGGTACGGCCGTCCGGACTTCAAGGACGACACCACAATCAACCATCACACTTACCTGCAGAACACCCCCCTGTCCCTGACTGAGGCTGAGCGGGAGTTCTTCATGGACAACGCCCGTGGGCAGAAGTCTGCCGAGTGGGCACTGGAACGAATCAAGGACTGGCGTCGTGTCCGGGAGACCGAGTCGTCCCACGCCGTGACAGCCTTCGGTGCCTCGATGCTGGACCCGGTGAACGTGGTCCCCGGTGGTGCTGCAGTCAGATATGCCGGTGGTATCCGGAATCGCCTGATCGCTGGTGCCGTAACAGGGGCTGCCAACGCAGGGCTGGAATCAGTCATGAGCCCACTGGGTGCCAACCCAGTCGAGTCTGACGAGGTGCTGTCCGCTGGTATCCTCGGTGGGATCACAGGGATGTTCTACCGTGCCAGGGTACGGCCTGCCAAGGCCACGCCAGACAAGCCGGTGGATACCCCGGATGCCCCGCAGGCGCCCACCCCCGCAGGAGCCCCCACAAGCCCTTCTACGGCCCTCGCAGCCCCTGGTAAGGCAACCACCCCAGCCCTGTCCCCAGAGTTCCCTACAGGCCACTCTAGAGGCCCTGTAGCCGGTTTGCTGGAGTCGCCTTCGGGTGACCTGCCCCCATACTACTGGGGGGTCCCTCGGCTGCCTGCTCCAGAAGTCAAACCAGTGGCCCTGCCTGACCCAAACATCACGCTGAGGCTGGAAGGTCCGGCTACTGGTGTGGTGGGCCGTGCCCAAGTGATCCCAATCCGGGAACCTGAGCTGCAGGTAATCGAAGGCCCGGCTCTGCTGGAAGCTCCTCAACGCGATCTGCAGAAGGCCCTGTTCTACGACAAGAACGCTGATGCTGAGGATGTGTACTTCAAGGATGTTGATCCGAAGACCTCCCCTGTGGTACACCTGACCCAGGATGAGATTGACAGCCTGGGACTCCCCCCGGACATCAAAATGCCCGTGGAGAATCCGGAGATCGTCGCCAAGTACCTCAAGGCTTCAGCCAATGACGAGCTTGGTGGGATCAAGTCTGGGGAACCTCTGCGGTTCGGCAAGCGCAAGGTCGAAGCTGTCAACGCCGAGTCCATAGGGCACCGTGGTGCTGCCAACGACGATGTGGCCGGTAGGCACCTGCACGACACCGCATCCGCCAACGACGCCGACTTCGGTAACCCGAATCCCTGGGAACACACATCCCACTTCACTGATTCTGCCAACGATGTAGAATACACCCGACCGGCCCTTCCGGCCCCTGTACGCGCCAAGCTGTTGGAGTACAAGGCAAGAAATTCTTTTGCTGTTAATGAGAATCAATTGCGTTTGGGGTACACGAAGGCTGATGTCGAGTCGATCGAAGCCCAGAAGCACCCACGCAACGCCGAGAAGCGCATAGCTGCTGCTGCCCACAAGGCTGCTGTAGAGGCACGGAAGAAGGCCACTGCTGAAGCCCGTGCTGCTGCTCGGGAACAGCGTGAGGCCCACCAGGCTGCTCTGAAGGCTGCCAATGAGGCCACGCGAGCTGCCAAGGCTGCTGAGGCGAAGGCCAAAGCTGCCGAAGCCAAAGCCAAGCTTCAGGCTGAGCGTGCTGCTAAGCGTGCTGAGGCCAAGGCTGCTGCTGCCCAGCGCAAGGCTGATCAGGCTGTCTTCAAGGCCAAGCAGGCACAAGCTGCTCAGAAAGCCTCTCAGAAGGCTTCAAACGGGCCTACAACGGCTTCAGTGAGTCAGGGTAGTACAACCCCTTCGGGGATGTCTCCGAACGATCCTGCGGTCCAACAGGCGGCTCAGCACACTGCTTCCCAGCAGGCCGCTGCAGCTGGTGGGGGGTCTGGTAAGCCTCCGACACAGCCCCCGGCTGGCCAGTCGGCTGCTGCCCAGCCCCCGAGTCCTCCCCCAGGACCGAACGCCACCCTGGCACAAATCCTGCAGGGCAGTGGGCCGAACACCCTTGGGCACATCCCCGACCACGTCGGCAAGACGGTCGCGTCGAAGCTGGCCTGGAACATGCACAAGACAATGTCGAGCTGGGGAAAAGCCGGGCAGCTGGTCGCTGACCTGCTGTACGATGATGTGCTCAGCCCGGGCAAGGTGTCTGTGGAGTCCGAGCGTGCAGCGGCACTGGCCCAGCTGAGGCAACACCAGCACAAGTTCACGGACATGTTCCGTGAGCGGATGAAGCAGGATGGCTGGGGTACATGGGAGCAGATGACACAAGGCCGTGGGTACTACAATGCCCAGCGCAAGCTGGAGCAAGACCTGTACGCCGAGATGGCTGCGCGGCAGAATGCCACCGCCACTGGCGCGCCTCATGTCAGCACCCGGCCTGATCTGAAGGAGCTGGCTGACCAGCTGGACCTTATCCACCGCGAGGCCCTGGATGAGCTGAAGCGTGCTGGTGTCGAGAACGCTGCTGATCTGAAGGAGTCCTCTGGCTACCTGTCCCGCAAGTGGGACATGTACGGGATGGAGCAGACCATTCAGCGTCTGGACGGTATGGGACTGGATGGGAAGCAAGCTGTGGCTGATATGCTGCAGAAGTCGATCCTGGCCAGGACACCGCTGCTGCCCGCTGACGTTGCGATGGAGATGGCCAAAGCCATCCGGGACCGTACGCTCCGGAAGGGCTACTTCGAGGACAACATCGGGCAGGGAGTCCCTGACGCCGTGAAGGCTACGGTGATCGATGGGATGAACAAGGCTGGTGTCCCCGACAGTGTGCAGAAGGCTGTGCTGGATGCTCTGGATGGTACACAGGACGCCAACTCGGGTCCGAAGTATCTAAAGTCCCGGATCGGCATGGACCTTCTGTCTGAGGTCACCCTGCCCAATGGGGAGAAGCTCAGGCCAATCGATCTGCTGGACACGAGCATCAATCGGAATGTGGACCAGTACCTTCAGAAGGTGGCCACGGACGCAGCTCTGGCCCGTAAGGGTCTTGGCAAGACGTCAGACATCATGAAGGTCCGGGCACACCTGCTGCACAACATCGACCCTAAGCATCGGGCTGATGCTGCGGAGCTGTTCGACAACACTATGGCCTACTACAAGGGCATGCCCTCGGGTGCCAAGGTGAACGAGAACTTCCGCAGGGTCCGTGCGCTGGGCAGCATGACTGCCCTGTCGGCATCGGGTCTGTGGCAGCTGACTGAGATGGCTACCGTGCTGGGCAAGTTCGGTCTGGGGGCATCGCTGAAGGTCATGGCATCCAAGATGCCGGGATTCAGGTCGTTGCTGGCACCTCAGAACGCCACTGCTCTGGAGCACCTGCTGTCGGATCACTCCGCAGGTAGCATCCGTCTGCAGCCGTTCCTTCGTCGGTGGGAAGACCTGCATGACATGTCCATCGGAAGCCAGGCCAACAGGTTCGATCTGTTCCTGGAAGCCGGTCAGAACCTGGTGCCCTACGCCAACGGCATGAAGTTCATCCACCACATGCAGGCCAAGCTGGTTGCCAACCTGATGACCCAGCAGTTGGAGAACGCTGCCAAGGGGAACAAGAAGGCCCGTACCTTGCTGCAGAAGCTGGGTGTGGACGACGCTGCCATGTACCGACTCGAAGCTGCCTATGCAAAGCATGGGCTGGACATCGATGCCTGGGATGATGCAGACTTCGACGCCATCCGTCCTGCACTCATCCGGGGTATGGACGACTTCGTACTGAAGCAACGTCTCGGGGGGACTCCGGCCTTCGTGGCCTTCAACCCCGTGGGCAAGCTGTTGTTCACGTACCGAAACTTCGTCATCTCGGCACACAACCAAATCCTGGTGCAGAACCTTGCGTCCAAGGACGGCGGTGCTCTTATGATGATGATGCTGTACCAGTACCCGCTGGCAGTGGTGGCTGCTCAGGCAAATGCTACGCTGAGGGGGCAGGATGATGCTGACCCGCTCAAGGATGCTCTGGGACAGATGGGGGCCTTGGGCCTGCTGTCTGAACCGGTGCGCTGGGCTACGGGACAAGCCAATGCGTTTGGTTCCCCGGCCCTGATCCCGATCGACACTGGGATCAAACTGGGCCAGCAGCTATTGCACGGTGAAGCGTACAAGGCGGCTGGGACTGCAATCAAGGCCGCTCCCCTGATCAGCATCCTTCCGGGGGTGAAGGGTCTGGGTGCAGCAGTCTCGAATCTGGAAGAGTAATGGCGACATTCGTCCGTGTCACATCGGATGGATCGCTGCGGACTATCGTCCTGCCCTTTACGTCACAGTACAGTGGGCAGGACGTTTCCGTCACGGCGATCACGGGCAGCATCCCCAACTGGGGGCTGTCCGGGAACACAGTGGTCTTTGGGGCCAATGTGCCTGCTGGTACCGTAGTGCAGGTAGCCCGAAAGACACCGGTGAACATCCGGTACAAGTTCAGCCAGGGGGCTGCCTTCACGGCAGGCAACCTGGACTTCGACCTGCAACAGCTTCTGAACATCTCAGAAGAAGCCCGAGACCTTGCCTCCGCAGGGATCGTCGGGAACCTGAATATGCAGGCCAACAGGATCATCAACCTGGGTGCCCCTCGGGACCTGTCCGACGCTGCTACCAAGCAGTACGTAGATGACGCAGTGAGTGCTGTTCGTGGGCAGGACTACTCGAACACGCTCCGGACTCTGGAGACTCGGGTTACCGTGGCTGAGGGTCGTATCCAGGCCCACAGCTCTGCTGTCGAGTCCCTGTCTACACGGGTGCGCACGCTCGAAGGTATTCAGTCACCGCTGCCCAATGGGTTCTTCCAGAATGGCAAGGTGAACCCTGATTTTCTACCAGACAGCAGGCCGGGTGGCGGGCAGGCACCAGCCCAGACATGGCGGTACGGATTTGTGCCTAGGACTGTGACCGCGCTGAGTGGTGCTCCAGTACATTACGACCTGTGGATGCATGACTCTGGCGATCTGCAGGACCGTAAGCGATTCCGCGCCATGTGGTTCCTGGACGAAACCTACACTCAGGGGAGTCCATCAAGTACCACCACTACTTACCTGATGGACTATCGGGTATGGGAAGAGAATCCGACCATTCACCAGGGAAAGTCCCGTCTGACGTTCTACAAAGAGCTGACCGATGTCAAGGCCGAGCTGACTGAGGCTACTGATACACTGCGCAACCGCGTCCGTGCTCTGGAGAACGGTGGGTCCGGTGGTGGTGGTGGTGGCACCGGCCTCTCGGTGAACAACCTGGGGGTTGCTGACCTGGGTGGGGCTACCCTGCGTAACATCGGTGCCCCGATCCGTACCACGGATGCGGTGAACCTCGGTACACTGCAGGAGATCATCGCTACTGACCATGCTGTGCTGGAGGAGAAGGCCAACACCTTCGTCCGGGCACTTGGTGTGGAGTTCCGCGATCGTGTACTGCAGACAGAGAAGGCCGTAGACGCCCTTAGCGGGGTCGTAGAGCAGCTGAAGAGTCGGGGTGGGGGTACAACCCAGCCGAGCCCCTCTCCGGCGCCTGGAGGCTCTGCAGGCGGTCTGAGCATGGGTGTGATTGCCCTGCCTCGATCGACTCCACGGGTATTCACCTCTGGGGTGGCCAATCCCGGCAAGGGAGTATCTGGGGGTGCAACGTCCTATACCTTCGGCCTGACGCCGGGCATGTGGGAGTTCCGTATCCATGCCAAGGGTGGTAACGTGGTGGACGTGTCCTTTGTAGGGAATGGTACCATGACCAGCTCCTTCGCCGAGTACACGATTCACACTGTTCAGAACTGCAGCCAAGTGACTATGACCCTGCCTTCCCCAGGCACCTGGTCCTTCAGTATCACTGGCGTCTACATTGGAGCACAAGTTGGCTGACGTAACCATCAATGCTGGGACAGACGACATCTGGTCCAGTGAAACACAAGCGAAGATTCGTGCCACCGAGACTGGGGACACGATTACCCTGGTTGGGAACTTCACCCTGCGGGATCAGTTCCAGATCATTGGTGGTGCCACCACACTGGACCTGACTGGCTGTAACATCGAGGTTGCCCCAGGGGAAGGCCAGACGGCCTGCCTGCTGCTGAGGAACACCGATGGCCAGCCCCGCAAGGAGACCCTGTGGGTCAAGGCCAAGGGATGTGAGATCACGTACAACCCCGGTGCTAAGGCTAACACGGCCACCGCTGTCCTGTACATCATCGACATCCCAAATGTCCGTGTGGATGGCCTTACCATCAAGGACGTGGACAAGTGCAACGGTATCGTGGTCGAGGCACGGTCTGAGATCGTCAGCCCGGTGTTCACGAACTGCTCTGTGAAGTTCAAGGACGGCAGTGACTACGCTCACTCTGAGCACGTGGCCTGGAGGTTCAAGTCGAAGCTGCTGTTTGCTTCGGGCACGGACAACCAGAACGACAGTACCCGTGCTGGCCGTATCGCAGGCCCATCAGGCCATGCTCAGGTGGAGTACCTGTACCTGACGAACTGCACAGCAGATGGTGGGTACTATGGCTTTGACCTGTCCGGTGTAGTCCGTGGACGCATCCTGAACTGTGTGGTCTCGAACAACATGCGTGGTATGTCCCTGCAGGACAAGACCTACGCTGTCTCGGTCGAGCACTGCCGGGTGTACGAGAACGAGTCGGCTGGTATCCACCTGGCCTACGGCTCTGAGTATTGCCTCATCGCCAACTGCCTGGTGTGGAGCACTCGTGCCACTGGTGAAGCCCTGATGCAAGCCTATGTGGGCACGAAGTCCAATACCTTCCGGAACAATGCTGTGTTCAGCTCCGGGAACCCCACCCACGCCTTCCAGGGCGCTTTGGGCGAGTTCCTGTGGGTGGAGAACTGCACTGCCCGTGTAAGCTCCGTAGCACACGCTGTGGTGGCTTCTGAGGCCCAGTGGGACACCAATGTGAACGGTACGTGGCACTCGCGGTCCCGTGCAGCTTCGAACCAGAACGGGCTGAACCAGAACCTGGACAACTACGTCTCGGTGAAGAACAGCACCCTGCTTCTGGAGAGCGGTATCCCCCTGATGTCCGTGACCTCAGCCGTCCTGGCGGATGGCCCAGGGAAGGCTACCACGAAGTTCGACAATGCTACCCTGGCCCAGCCCGGGCTGAGTCAGCTTGTCCGTGTCCAAGCCAAGGATGGTCAGACTCTGCCCATGCCTGGTGGTATGCATGGTCCGATCCCCCAGGAAGCTGGTGGTTCGATGAACATCGTGGTGACTGGCCGGACTGGGAACGACTTCGAGACTCGGGCTACCGGTCTGCATCGGTTCGGCTTCAAGCCTGTGGGTGGTGGGACTCCTGCACCTCAGCCTCCGACTCCCCAGCCTGGGCCGACACCTCAGCCGCAACCGCCTACACCGCAACCCCAGCCACCGACACCGCCAGACCCCGGCATCTCCGAGGAGTCTACCCTGGCAGGGCTCAAGGGTACAAACCTGGTGGCCGTCATCACCTACCCAGAGGAAGCTGGTATCCAGACCCGTCAGTGGGCAGACTGGGTTGCCTTCTTCGAGGTTACCGATGGCGAGGTCACGAAGTGGCCGGACAACATCACTGTTCCGCAGTGGAGTGGTTCCCGTGGGTTCCCTGCAGTGATCCTGCCGAAGAACGGCACCGTCAAGGCAGAGTGGAAGAACCTGACCCGTACCTTCGTCGAACTCGACGGCGGTCTTGGATACGTGGGCTCACACAGCACCATAAGTGGTGTCCAGTGGTACGCTCGTGGACCTGGCATGAAGATCGCCAACCCGGCTATCGCCAAGGACCGTGCCACAGGCAAGGCTGTCGAGGTCACCGAGTCTCCGGTTACCCTGCCCAACACCGTCGGTAGTGTTGCCCCCTCGGGCTACGCTACATTCGTGTGGGTCAAGGACCTGGCTACCAAGACCTTCCAGTTTGTGGCCATCCGGAACGGTGAGGCTGTGCCTATCCCTGCTGGTGACTTCTTCACGAAGTCCATCACGTTCACCGATCCCAAGAACTTCCCGTGCATCGTCTGGGATGGCGATGGGTTCCCGAACGACTCTAAGCTGCGTGACATGGCCTACACCTGGGCTACGGTCCCGGTCGAGTTCAGTGGTCGTGTAGGCCCCCACAATGCTGGTGACAAGCTGAGTCTCGCCAACCCTGCCCGTACGAAGCTGATGACCAGTGGCGGCACGACTGTGGACATCGTTGAGTCCTCGGTAACGGACTGGTTCCCGCAGGCACCTAGTGCCGGCGGTGGTAGCGGTAGCAGCGGAGGTTCTGGTGGTGGTGGTAACGTTCCGTCAAACCCTAGCGCTCGGGGGCGTGTAGCACGGGCTATCCGTGGTGTGGGCAAGGGGCATGAGCTGAATGGGGCTGTACCTATCCCATGGTTCACGGACACCGCAGGCCGTAACCTGCGGCCTGGCTCTCCCCAGCCTGGGGTGCATGCACAGGCGGACGGAGGCTCCACCCAGCTCGGGGGTGTTCAGAAGTTCTCGGACGTTACCGGTGGCTCTCTGTACAACCACAATGGGAAGTTCCTGTGGGGTGGTGCTCCGGTGAGCATGCGTGGTTCAGACAAGGTGCTTGACCTGTTCAACACCTGGTATGTGCTCCTGCCGTGCTATGGCTGGACCTACAACCCGAACACCCATGTCCACATCAGGGAAGCTCGTGTGTATGTCCTGCCGAAGGGTCAAACCCGTTGGGTGCTGGCTGCCAAGCAGACAGGCAGGGCCATTGGTAACTGGGCCAATGACTTCCTGAACGACATGCACAGTGGCCAGTCCCCGTGGAGGATCGGTACGAACACCAATGAGTACGCAGACATCCTGTGCCCGACGGTGCCTCAGAACATCACCCACGGTGGGTCCACAGACTTCCCGGGTTCTGACTACCTGAAGACTGGTAGCTGGGATGGTCTGCTGTACGAGGTGGATGCACGTCTGGCCCCGGGAACACCGAGCAATGCTAAGGTGGCCATCCAGGTCGGCCTCGACCGTAAGGCTACGGGTGTGGGCAAGGGTCCGGACGACTTCTTCCCCGGTGCGTACCTGTCCAACCTCAGACTGCTGTCCACTGAATGGCAGACGTTCTCGTGCGTCAACGCCGTCTCTGGCCAGGACTCCAACGCTGGTGGTAAGCAGGTGGACGATGCCCGTCTGCTGAACACAACCTTCCCCGACTGATAGGAGAAGCAATGGAAGCATCCCTGCAGCAGCAGCTGCAGGATGCCCTCTGGAAAGTAGCCGAGCTGCAGGTCAAGTCCTTTCAGGACCGCCTGCAGCAGGATATGGCAGATGGCATCCCGACAGACGCTGCAACCCTCACAGCAATCACTTCTGCCCTGAAGCTCCACGGAGTGCACCTGGGTGCTTCCCAGCCGGCTGTCGAAGACCCCGTATCGGATGTCCGCGGACAGCTGGATGAGCTGAAGGCCAGACTGGCACAGCGCAGACAGTCCCTCACCGCTGAGACCGTGTCAAGGGTTCTGCAATGATTCGTTCTGAAGAAGAACGTCTGAGGATTGCCTTGGAGACATCCGAGGCATTCCCGGAGTTCCTGGACTTCGCATGGCTTGCTGCCGAGAAGTACATCCCCGGCTTCCATGTCATGTCTGCTGTGCAGGAGGACATGTGCCGGTACCTACAGTATGGCCCACAGAAGCGCATGCTTCAGGCCCAGCGTGGTGAAGGCAAGTCGTACATCACGGCATTCTATGTCGTGTGGAGACTGATCCAAGACCCGAAGGAGATCATCCTGGTGATGTCCGCGGGTAAGGAGCTGGCTGAGCAGATGTCCCACCTGCTTACCCAGATGATCATGAGCTGGGACATCCTCGAATACATGGCCCCGTCGGCCAACGACGGTGACCGTACTGGGGTGAAGTCCTTCGACATCCACCGGATGCTGAAGGGTCTTAACAAGTCCCCCTCCATCTCTATCGTGTCATCCCGCACAGCTCTGCCTGGCCGTCGTGCCTCTGTGGTGCTGGCTGATGACGTGGAGTCGGATGAGAACGCCCTCACGGCTGCAACCCGTGAGAAGCTGTTGAACAAGTGCCGTGAGCTGTCCCGCATCTGTACCCATGGGGATGTGATCTTCCTGGGCACGCCACAGACCAAGGACTCGATCTACAACTCCCTGGAGCGGATGGGGTACGATGTCCGTGTGTGGCCTGGTCGTTACCCTGCCCAGGGTGAGGACATCTACGGGTACAAGCTGGCCCCGATGATCCGCGAAGCCATGGACGCCGATCCCAGTCTCCGGACAGGTGGTGGGATGTCTGGGCGGATGGGCAAGCCTACAGACCCGACTCGGTACACCGAGCAGGAGCTGCAGGACAAGGAGCTGGCAGATGGCCCAGAGCAGTTCGCTCTGAACTACCTGCTGGACACCAGCCTGTCGGATGAGATCCGTCTGCAGCTGAAGGTCCGTGATCTGATCGTTGGTGCCTACCCCACAGACCATGTGCCGGATCAGCTGATCTGGAACAGGGACAACCAGAACCGTGTGCCTCTCGATCCGCTCTTCCCCCTGGTGGGGGTGGAGCTGTACTACGGCATCCGGACTGGGGAGCGTTTCGAAGTGCCAAGCACCGTGTGGTGCACCATTGACCCATCGGGTGAGGGGGCTGACGAAACGGCCCTTACAGCCGCGTGTGCCGTGGGTGACAACATCCATATCCTCGGCATCGATGCGTTCCGTGGTGGGCTTTCTGAGGCCAACCAGGACCGTTTCCTGGGCTTCTTCAGGAAGTACAAGGTGACACACATCCGTGTGGAGTCCAACATGGGGCATGGCCTGTTCGAGCTTGGGCTCAGGAACCTGCTGAAAGGTACTGACCTGGCCCACCTGGCCAGCTGTGTCTCAGGTGACTACAGCACTGGTCAGAAGGAGCGTCGGATCATCAACACTATCCGGCCTGTCCTGGAACGGCACCGCCTCGTGATCCATGAGGATGTGCTGAAGCAGGATGCCCAGTGCTGTATGGCATACGGTGTGGGTGAGCGAGCAAGCTTCAGCCTGTTCCACCAGATGTCGAACATCACCACAGATAGAGAATCTCTATCCCACGATGACAGGCTGGACTCGCTGGCTATGGCTGTGCAGCTACTGGCCCCCGCCATCATGACAGACCCTCAAAAGCTTGCCGAAGAGCGGGAAGCGCAACAATGGAAGGAGTGGGTAGACTCCCTATTCAACCCCAAATGGAAAGACAAAGCACATTCTGGACTTGGTGGTCCTACACCGTGGGATCGATAACGACCGTCATAGGAGCGATTGACATGCAGACTGTTGCCGTGGTCGTGGGTATCCTCGCTACCCTCGGCACATGGCTTGTGAACTGGTGGTACAGAAGGAAGGAGGACCGAAGGGCAGCTGAGTCCCACGAGTGGGAACGTCAGGCCCGCTTCGGTCTGATGAAGTGATGGGAACATGGATACTGAGGCTGGCGGGCTTCGCTGTACCGAGGAAGTTGCTAGCCATCCTTGGCCTTGGGGCTGTGGTGGCCGTAGGAGCCTCCTACAGCCTCTACAAGGCTTCGGTGAACACGGATAAGGTGATTGCCCTATCCAAAGCATTGGAACGCTCTGAGGCCCGTATAGGGGCTCTGGAAGGCATTGTGGCTGAACAGGCTGAGGTGCTGAAGCGTCATGCTCAGGTGAAGGAGAAGCAGAATGCTGCGCAGACCAAAGTACGGCAGGCTGCTGCTGGTTCTGGCCCTGTTGATCATGCCCGGGTGCAGCGTGCTGCAGAAGAGGCCCGTAGAGCCCTCAGGAGCCTCTCAGAGTCTCGGCAAGGTAGTTCCCCCACCCGTGTGTCTGGAACGCCCTGAAGGGCCTCCTGACGCGCCTGAGGGGGATCCTTGGGGATCTGCTCTGCAGTTCCTGCTGTGGGGGAATGAACAAGCGCTTGCCAGGGAGCTGTGCAGGCTGGAGATACAAAGGAGTCTAGATGGACCTGGGAACGCTGCCAAGTGATGACCCAAAGTACAAGAAGCGTGTGGGTAAGGGCTGGGTACAGATGCACGGCCTGTACAACCTTCGGATCGGAGCATCTGGGAACCAGGTGGCTGTACGGTTCCGGTCTGAGCTGACTGGGAACCTGCAGGCCATTGGGTTCTATGCCCAGTCGGGTAGTGGGTATGCCCTGGGGAATGGTGGGAGTGCCACCATCACGCTGAGGGGAGACGCTGGTGGGAAGCTGGGTACCATCCTGGGGACCAGCAACCACAGCTTCAAAGATGATGGACACTCAGCAGCGTCTGGGAAGGCCATCCAGACCCGTGTGAACCTGACTGGCCACATGATTGCTGGCCGGCACTACTGGGTGGTCTTCGAGAATGGGGACCCGGGGAACTACACGAGCTTCAACAATGCAGGCCTTCGGAAGGACATGGGATCCCAGCCTCATGTCTGGCAAGACCCTAACGACTGGTCTGTTTGGTACGGCCCGCTGAACAACCTCCAGAATTACAGCACTGGTGCGCATCCACAGCTGAAGGCTTACCCCATCCTGGCCCTGCACACCGATAAGGGCACCTTCGGGTACACACCCATTGAGGGTGGTGCTGTGCAGAGGAATACCACCCGGAAGGGACCGCTGACATGCTACGAGGGGAAGAAGATCGCTCAGGTCTTCCACAACGTCATGGGACAGCTGGAGGGGCTCTCCGTGGCCCTGGGACCGTCTGTTCAGGATCAGGTGTTCCGGATCACCATCAAGGGCGTCAACACCGTAGGCATGGAAGTCACCTGCCTGTGGAAGGAACCACAGGAGCGTGAAGCCCTGACCACGAACTACTACGCCAGGGTCTACCCATGGTGGCACTGGTTCATGCCGTCCGCTGTCTTCGCCTCTGGGGATGTGACTGTCACCATCGAGTCTGATCAGATGTTTGGGTGCAACCCCATCCGCTGGGGTGGTCCATTCCAGTATGGTGGGAAGCCTGTCTACACCGCTGATGGGCAGGACACAGGCTATGCCATAGCCCTGATGCCCAATGGACAGTTCCTGCCTATCAACCACAATGCATGGCAGAGCAATGGGTCCAACAAGGAGTCTCAGTGGCCCATGACGCTTCACCTACGGTAATGGTGGTCACACAGACCACACACCGGGTGGTCACACAGACCACACACCGGGTGGT